>SAMEA3663015__coassemble_86_pt1 | contig 138426 bp, 121 predicted proteins | sample SAMEA3663015__metabat2_low_PE_032 | metagenome-assembled genome bin SAMEA3663015 (sample SAMEA3663015) | pig gut metagenome | biome: pig gut; feature: pig-associated habitat; material: faeces | place: France | collected 2012 | reverse complement strand
GCGGAGTGAGGAATTTTCCTTGCTCCGCGTTTGTTTTATTACCCCTAAATCCCCTAAAGGGGACTTATAGCCCTCCTTTAGGAGGGTTGGGAGGTAGAAACAAACGCAAGAAAACAACTTTGAAACTCTTAAACCTTAAACTCTTGCACTATTTCGTCGCTTTCTACAACTTTTTTTGCCCAACCTCTTGACAAACGCTCAAAAAAGTTGTATATTTGCAAGTTAATTTCCGCTTCGGCCGGGTCGGGGTGGCAAAGGATTGTCAACCATATCGTAACATAAACCTCAACTATAAAAAATGGGACACGCTTATAAACCTCGTAAAAATTCGTTTTTCAATCAGCATTTTACATCGACCGTCAGCATTGTGCTGGTGCTGTTCATGGTTGGTTTAATAGCCTTTTTGCTGGCATTTGCCAACGAGATTGCGCAATACACCAAGGAGCATGTAACGCTCTCCATCGTGCTGAGCGACGATGCTGCCGAAGCCGATGTGGCGCGCCTCGAGCGTTATGTGTCGGCGTGCGATTTTGCCAAGCGCTACGAGTATATCAGTAAGGAGCAGGCGCTGCAGGAACACATCGACGGCTTGGGCGAAGACCCCACCGAATTGCTCGGCTACAATCCGCTGCGTGCCTCTATCGAGGTCTATTTGCAGGCCGACTATGCGTGTGCCGACAGCATCGAGGTGATTCGGCAAAAATTGCGCTCGTTTCAGGGAATCGACGATTTTGTCTATCAAAAAGATATGATACAACTGCTGAATCATAATGTCAATCGAATGGCTATTGCATTGAGTATCATTGCGTTGATATTATTGTTTATTTCGGTGGCGCTCATCAACAACACCATACGCATATCGGTCTATTCGCAGCGTTTTCTCATCAATACGATGAAGTTGGTCGGCGCGCGTCCCGGTTTCATCCGCAAGCCGTTTATGCGTCGTGCGGCCGGCAATAGTGTGTTGGCTGCTGTGTTGGCGTTGGCTATATTGGGCGGAGCGTTGTATTATGTGCAAAACGAAGTGGGCACGCTGCTCAACCTCTATCAGTGGCGCATTGTGCTGCCGGTGGTGGTAGCGGTGTTTGCGGTCAGTTTCGTCATTGTGATGTTTTCGACATGGTTTGCCGTAAACCGCTATTTGCGCATGAAAACCGACGATCTGTTTTACGTATAATCAATTTTTTAGAGATATGAAATTTGCGTTCAAAAAAATGAATTTTGTGCTGATGGCGGTGGCTTTCGCACTGATTGTGGTGGGCTTTTTGCTGATGCACGGCTCATCGACGACTTTGGAGTTCAATCCCGATGTGTTCAGTTTCCGGCGCATTACGTTGGCGCCCGTCGTTTGTATGTCGGGCTTTGTGCTGATGGTGGTTGCCATTTTGTGGAAAGGTAAAAAATAGGCGTGCAGATGAGTTGGTTAGAAGCATTGATATTGGGCGTGGTTCAAGGCCTGACGGAGTATTTGCCGGTGTCGAGCAGCGGCCATTTGCAAATTGGTCATGCGCTATTGGGCACGGCGGGCGAGGAGAATCTGACGTTTGCCATAGTGGTGCATGCGGCTACGGTGTTGAGCACGTTGGTGGTGCTGTGGCGCGAGGTGGCGCAGTTGTTCGTTGGCACTTTTACGACTACGGCATGGAACGACGAAAAGAAATATGTGTGCAAGTTGCTGGTGTCGATGATACCGGTTTTTGTAGTTGGCATGTTTTTCAAGGACGAAGTCGAAGCCTTTTTCGGCAACGGATTGTTGCTTGTGGGCATTTGTTTGTTGATCACTGCCACGCTGTTGGCGTTCGCCTATTTTGCCAAACCGCGTCAGAAAGCGGAAATATCGTATGTCGATGCGTTTGTCATCGGCTTGGCGCAAGCCGTGGCGGTGCTGCCGGGACTGTCGCGGTCGGGTTCGACCATTGCCACCGGCCTGCTGCTGGGCGACAAGAAAGAGAGTGTAGCGCAGTTCTCGTTTCTGATGGTGTTGATACCGATTTTGGGCGAGGCTTTTTTGGACTTGCTCGACCTTTGCGGCTCGGGGGCTGCGCTCGGCATCGGCTGGCTGCCGTTGGCTGTCGGTTTTGTCGCTGCGTTTGTGTCGGGATGTTTGGCGTGCAAATTTATGTTGGCGCTTGTGCGGCGCGGCAAACTGATCTATTTCGCCATCTATTGTGCCATTGTAGGTGCAGCGACCGTTATTTGTACGCTGTTGTGATATGAACGATCAACTTGCCGCTTTTGCCGAAGGCCGGATTTTGTACCTCAATAAACCGCTGCATTGGACTTCGTTCGATGTGGTGAATCGGGTGCGGGGCGTTTTGTGCCGCGCGTTGGGTACCAAAAAACTCAAAGTGGGGCATGCCGGCACACTCGACCCCTTGGCAACCGGTGTCATGGTGTTGTGTACAGGCAAGGCGACCAAACAAATCGACCGCTTGCAAGCCGGCGTCAAAGAGTATGTGGCGACGTTGGAACTTGGTGCCACAACACCCTCGTTCGATCTGGAACATCCGGTCGATGCGCACTATCCGACGGAGCATATCACGCGAGCGTTAGTCGATGAGGTGTTGCAGCAGTTTCGAGGCGAAATATGGCAGGTGCCGCCTGTCTATTCGGCGGTCAAAATCGACGGCAAACGTGCTTATGACTATGCACGCAAGGCGCAAGAGGTCGAAATACAGCCGAAATTGTTGGTCATCGACGAGTTGGAAGTGTTGCACTTCGTGCTGCCGGTACTGACTATCAGGGTGGTGTGCAGCAAAGGCACCTATATTCGCGCATTGGCACGCGACATCGGGCGCGCTTTGCACAGTGGCGCTCATCTGACGGCGTTGCAACGCACGCGCGTGGGCGATGTGTTGTTGGCCGACTGCCGCGAAATCGACGAGTTGGTGGCGGATATTACCGCTATGACATCTGAAAAATAATAAAACAAAATAGTAGTATGAAATTATCGAAGTTTAAGTTTAAGTTGCCCGAAGAGCAGATTGCTCAATATCCCGTTGAGCATCGCGACGAATCGCGTTTGATGGTGCTGAATGCCAAAACCGGCGAAATCGAACACCATATTTTTAAGGAAATTATCAATCAGTTCGACGAAAACGACGTGTTTGTGTTCAACGACACGCAGGTGTTTCCCGCGCATCTGATGGGTAATAAGGAGAAAACCGGCGCACAAATCGATGTGTTTTTGTTGCGTGAACTCAACCCGAAGTTGCATTTATGGGACGTGTTGGTGGAGCCGGCACGCAAAATCCGCATAGGCAACAAACTCTATTTCGGCCCCGACGAATCGATGGTGGCCGAAGTCATCGACAATACAACATCGCGAGGACGCACCGTGCGTTTCTTGTACGATGGCGAACACGACGACTTCAAACGCGAACTCTATGCGTTGGGCGAAACGCCGATACCGCGCTACATCAAACGCCCTGTCGAACCGGAAGATGCCGAACGTTACCAAACAATTTTTGCCAAAAACGAAGGCGCTGTGGTGGCTCCAATGGCCGGCGCACACTTTAGCCGCGAATTGCTTAAACGCATGGAAATCAAAGGCATAAATGCCGCTTGGATAACACTGCATGCAAGTTTGAGCATGTTCCGCGACATTGACGTGGAAGATCTGACCAAGCACAAAATGGACTCCGAACAGATGTTCGTCGAAGAGGAAGCAGCCGAATTGTTCAACAAAGCGCACGAGGGCGAGTATAAAGTGTGTGCTGTGGGCACCACCGTGTTGCGCGCCTTGGAAACTGCCTCGATGGCCAACGGATTTATCAAACCATTCGAAGGCTGGACGAACAAATTTATATTCCCGCCCTACGATTTTACTACGGCCGATGCGTTGGTGTCGAATTTCCAAATGCCGTACAGCACGATGCTGATGATTGCGGCTGCTTTTGGCGGCTACGACTGCGTGATGAATGCCTACGACGTGGCTGTCAAAGAGGGCTATCGGTTTGGCGTTTATGGCGATGCGTTGCTTATAAAACGCTGATATTTAGTCGATTGAATAATAAAGGCGAGAATCATCAAATGGTGATTTTCGCCTTCGTTGTTGTGTCGGAGTGCGTGCGCCTACTGCATCTCCGAGAGCAGATTTACGTCTATCTCGTCGCCGTGTTTGTCGATAAACCGGAAATCGAGAAATCCGAGTTCGTGCAAGGCTGTAACTTTGAATTTACAACGATATTCCCAGCGCCAGCGTCGTTCCAGCGACCACACTCCTTTTTGCAGATAAGCAGCCACATAGGGATGCACCATCAGCGTAACGTGGCGGAATTTGAAATCGCGCACAATGCTGTCCAATTGGTCTTTTATTGTATCGACCAGCAGAATTGCCGGACGCGCTTTGCCTGTGCCATGACAAGTCGGGCAGGTCTCGTCGGTGCGAATGGCTGTGGCTGGACGCACACGTTGCCGCGTGATTTGCATCAAGCAAAATTTGCTGAGTGGCAGAATGTTGTGTCGGGCGCGGTCGCCGGCCATCAGTTCTGTCATGCGTTCGTATAATTTCTGTCGGTTGTCGGCTTCCATCATGTCGATGAAATCGATGACGATGATGCCGCCGATGTCGCGCAGTCGCAACTGTCGCGCAATCTCTTCGGCCGATGCCATATTGACTTCCAACGCATTCTCTTCCTGCGACTGACCGGCGCGTGCGCGTGTGCCGCTGTTGACGTCAATCACATGCATGGCTTCCGTTTGGTCGAATATCAGGTAGGCACCGCGCTTGACCGAAACGGTGCGTCCGAACGACGATTTGACATATTTTGCTATGCCGAAACTTTCGAATATCGGTAGGTCGCCGGTGTAGAGTTTGACAATGTTTTTGTCGGGCGCAATGGTTTTGAGGTAAGTGGTCAATTCGTCGAACGTGGCTTGGTTGTCCACATGGATACACTCGAAATCGTCGTCGAACAAATCGCGCACGATGGCAGCCGAACGGCTCAATTCTTCCGATATGAGGCAGATGCCGTTCGATTGCTGGATGTTGACGAGGGCTTCGTTCCAGCGTTTTGTTGTCAGTTTGAGTTCGGCGTCGAGTTCGGCCACGCGACAATCTTCGGCCACGGTGCGCATGATGAGTCCGCAGTTGGCCGGTTTGATGCTTTGCATCAACTGTCGTAAACGGGTGCGTTCGGCGTGCGAGCGTATTTTTTGCGACACGGAGATTTTGTCGCCAAATGGCAAAAATACCATGTTGCGGCTGGCAATGGAAATTTCGCCGGTCAAACGCGGCCCTTTGGTCGAAATTGGTTCTTTGACTATTTGCACCAAAATGTAGTCGCCGGTGGTCAGCACATCTTTTATGTTGCCTTCGCGTTCGAGGTTCGGATAACGTTTGAGTTTGTCGGGCAAATGTTTGCGGTTGCTCAGCACCTGTTTGATGTGGTTGTGCATCGTCAGGAATTGGTCGCCCAAATCGTGATAGTGAATAAACGCCTCTTTGCTCGAACCGATGTCCACAAATGCGGCATTCAGCCCCTGCATCACGCGTTTGACGCGCCCAAGGTAAATGTTGCCCACAGCAAACGAAGCCTTCAGCGTGTCTTTGTGTATTTCGACCAATTTTTGGTCTTCCAACAAGGCTATGGCGATGGCATCGTTGTTAACGCCTATTACTAATTCTTTTTTCACAATCGTTCTGTTTTTGTTTTCATGGCAGCGTTAATACAAACAAAAAAACAAACTTAAAGACGCTAAACGGATACCGAACTCTAAATTTGTTTTTCGTGTTACAGACCATTATTTTTTCTTGTGTCTGTCCTTTCTTAAACGTTTTTTACGTTTGTGTGTCGACATCTTATGTCTTTTGTGTTTTTTACCGTTTGGCATAATTCTTGAATTTTAACTTGTAACTAAAAATGCGTTATTTCAGTTTCGCAATAAATTCTTTCGAAGGTTTGAACGCAGGAATACTGTGTTCGGGGATGATGATGGTAGTGCTTTTCGAGATGTTGCGAGCCGTTTTTTGAGCGCGCGTTTTCACGATAAAACTACCGAAACCCCGCAAGTAAACGTTGTGTTCCTTCGCTAAATCGGTTTTGCCTGCGGCATGCAATCTTTTGCTCTCTTGCAATGAGCCTTTGACGGTTTCGATGAAAGCCTCAAGCGTTTTCAGCACATCTTCTTTGCCGATGCCCGTGTTTTTGGCAATTTCATTTACAATGTCTGCTTTTGTCATGTCAGTAAAAGTTTATTAGGTTGTTATTGTTGTTCGAGTTCGTTTTTCGGACTGCAAAGATAGTAATTATTTTTTGAAAGACAACTATTTAGCACGATTTTTTTTTGATTTTTTCTTTTTCTGCGAAAAAAATTGCATCTTTGCACCATGAAAATGACCAATTTTGACATGATTGATGATGTAGATTGGCTGCAACGGCGTTTGGCGGCGTGGTACACGACCAATAAGCGCGATTTGCCGTGGCGGCACACCCGCAATCCGTACCTGATTTGGATTTCGGAGATTATTTTGCAACAGACGCAAGTGGCGCAAGGCATGGATTATTACCGCCGTTTCGTGGCGCAATTCCCGACGGTGGCTGCCTTGGCGGAGGCTTCGCAAGACGAGGTGTTGAAAGCGTGGCAGGGACTTGGCTATTACAGCCGGGCGCGGAATTTGCACGCGTCGGCGCAAATGGTTATGCAGCGTTTTGGCGGACAGTTTCCGCAAACCTATGCCGAAGTGTTGTCGCTCAAAGGCGTTGGCGAATATACAGCGGCGGCTGTTTGCTCGTTTGCCTATCGGCTGCCGTATGCCACGGTCGATGGCAATGTCTATCGGGTGCTGGCACGCTATTTTGGCTGCGATGTGCCTATCGACACTACCGAAGGTAAACGTTTTTTTGCACAGTTGGCACAGACGTTGCTCGATAGGCATCAGCCCGATGTGCACAATCAGGCGCTGATGGAGTTTGGCGCTTTGCAGTGTACGCCCGCGGCGCCGCAATGCAATGTGTGCCCGTTGTGCGATAGTTGTGCGGCGTGGCGCGAACAGCGTGTGTCGGCATTGCCTGTCAAACAGGGGAAAACGCATGTCCGCGATCGCTATTTTTACTATTTCCTGATAGAAGTGGCGGGTAAAACTTTTGTGCGTCAACGAGGCGCAAATGATGTGTGGCAGGGTTTGTACGAATTTCCGCTTGTCGAGGTGGCGGGGCCGTTGTCGGTCGAACAACTGTTGACGCATGCCGATGTGATGGCGTTGGTGGGCAATGCTGTGGCGCAGATAGAATATGTGTCGCCGGTGCGCAAACATGTGTTGAGCCACCAACGGATTTTTGCGCAGTGCATCAAACTGACGTGCGATGCGGTTTCGCCTGCGTTGGCGGAGTGTGTTACCACCGATATTGGTCAGTTGGACCATTTCCCCGTGTCGCGATTGATGGAACGTCTGATGACTGATGCGTTGTCGTAGGGCAAAAAAATGAGAGAGAACCCAAGCGCGGTTCTCTCTCCTTTTATTTTGGTGTGTGCCGTTATTTGACGATTTTCAGCACACCGCTGGCCGATTTCACGATGTAGATGCCGTTGGCAAAAGCCGATAGGTTGAGGTCGCTATCGCCGGCGATGAGCAAAATGCCGCCCACCGTGTAGATTTCCAAGTGGCAACGGTTGCTGTTGTGAATAATGCCGTCGGCATAATAAACATCGTCGATGGTTGTTTGTTTGATGGCGGTGTGCGACCCGATGTAGCGGTAGAGTTGTACGGGAGCCAACATGGCATTGTTGGGGTCTTGGGAATAGCGGAACAGCAGTTTGCGGCCGGTGGCTGTCTCGTCGGTATTGTAGCGCAGTTGCGAACCGTCCGCGCCAATAATGTTGACGTTGAGCCCGTCTATTTCGATTTGGTTTGGCAGAGCGGTGCTGCTTGTTTGCAGACCGTTTTTGTTTTTATACTCGGTTTCAGCGGCGTTGTATCCGATGAATTTTCCGCCGGCACCCTGTATGCTGTATGTGTTGTCGCTCATGCTGCGGATGTCGAAACTGATGGCCATGGTTTTGCTGTCGGCTACGATGGCTTCGTCGGCAATGCTGACCGTTTGTGTGTTTTGGCTGACGTCAAATTCGTCGAGCGAGCCATCGAAAGCGAGATCGGTTTGTTCGCACACAATCAGGTATTTGCCTGCCCAATTTTTGGGTTCGGTGGTTACTTTTACAAAATATTCGCCTTCGGTGGGCTGACCCGAAACTACCACTTTACAACTGTCGGCTATGCCGTTGTAGGCCATCGCTACGATGTAGGTGGTGCCGGCGCCTACGGCTACCACATAACCGCGGGCACTGACGGTGGCTACGCGCTCGTTGCGCGACTCCCACGACACCTCTCGCAAGTCTTCGTCAAGTTCGGCGGGCAGCACGGTGGCGCTGAGGGTGGTGTAGTCGCCTTTGGCAAACTCCAACAGATGTTCGTTGATAATGACCTCTTCGGGTTGCAATTTGTTTTTGACGACGACGACGCACGAGTCCTGCAATCCCGATGCAGTGGTTGCAAAAATGCGGGCTTCGCCGGGCGCTTGTGCTTGTGCCAAACCACTTGTCGCATTGATGGTTACGATTTGCTCGTCGCTCGATTTCCACGTTACCTCTTCCACGAATGCTTCGTCGGGCAAAAAGACTACGCCGAAGGTTTCGGTGTCGAATATGTTGCCAAGTATGTCGGCAATCATGGTCAGTGTGTCCACCTCTTCGGAGTCGATGCTGATGGTAATGGCCGTAGCGCCTTGACGAACGGTTACATGGCAGGTGTCGGTGGCTGTCTCGTCGGCATTTAGCACTACAATGTCGGTGGTTCCTACGCCGGCGGCCTTAACCAGCCCGTCGGCAGTAACGGTGGCGATGGTTTCGTCGAGCGACTTCCACGACAAGGCGTCGGTGCTGTTGGCCGGATAACGTTTAGCGGTCAGTTGTCGGTTGCCGCCATTGGACAAGGTCAACTCTTGCGGGTCGATGGTCAGGCCGGTGCTTGGCAACTCTTTGTCAACCGTCCATTTCAGTTTGACGTCCCAAATGCGGAGTCCGCCGCCACCGGCAATGATGAAACCGGTGGTGGCAGTGGGCATAGCGGGTTTCAGTGTAATGGTTGTCAGTCCTGTAACCTCTTGACGCACAATGCAGTTGCTGCCGATAGTGTCCAGCGCGGAACCATTGCTGAATTTGCCCGGAAAATTCTCTTTGATGAAGTAGATGTGGCGCTCGTATTGCACCGGCGTGCCGATGGCGAAGTTGTTGTCGCCGATGGTCAACGTGATTTCTTCGATGGGGAAACCGACTTCGGGCAACTGCAACCACGAATAAGGATCTGCCGTAAATTTTTTGAGTTGAATGTATTGCTCGGGCGTGGTTTTGCTGTGCTGATTTTTGATGAAAGTGCCGCTGTATTCGAATCCGTTTTGGTCGGTCAGCACCCATTGTTCGTAACTTGTACCGGTGCCTTCGCACGCCACAATGTCGGCGTTGGTCAGCATGGTCGAGTCTTTGTACGCTTCGAATGCCGACAAGGCGGTACTTGCCAAGCAGGCACATAAAAATAGTGTGATTTTCTTCATGATATTGTGTTTTTTTAGGTTGTTTCAATCTGCAAAAATAGCAATTTTTTCGCAGATTGACACTATTTTTATTCAAAAATGTCTGTTTTTGTTGGCGGAATGCATTTTATTGTGTACTTTTGTACCTACATTATTAAAATAAAAAATGATACCATGAAAAAACTTACACTACTGATGACGCTGTGCGTCGTGGGGCTGTGCGCGTCGGCCGGAACCTACACGCGCGTTACGAAATTCGACAAAATCGGCACCAATTTTCAAGACACTTTTTTAATTGTGTGCGAACACGCCGGTAATGCCTACATTTTCGACGGGCAGAGCGAGGCCGGCCGCAACTATGTGCTGCTCGAGCACTTCTCGGGCAACCAACTTGTGGGCGATTTCGCCGACAACGAATGCGTACTGTTTCACAATCAGTGGCATGCGTACGACAAACTGTGCTCGATACTTTGCAAGGGCGATGGCGGGCGAGCCGGTGGTTATTATCTCGGTGGCGTGGGCGGCGCCAATGGTGTTCAGTTCTCCAACGGCCAACTTGACGTCGAAGTAACATGGCAGGGCGAATTTGGCATCGATTTCGTATCGAAAACGGGCGGCGGCAAGTTCCAATTCAACACCGCCGACAAGGTGTTCAAATTCTACAGCCAATCGGAGCAGACACGCCCCGTGCTGTACGTCAAAGGCAATGGCGGCGACTATGTGGGCGAAGACCAAACCGTCAATCTGCTCGACATAAACTATGCGCAAGCCGATTTGTATGCGCGCTATTCCGATTTTTCGAAAAATCTCTATTTCTGGGACTTGAGGTTAAACCAATCGGAATCCGAAACAGCCGTGCCGCGTATCGAAACGTCGATTCAAACCTCGTCGATGAAGGCGTTGAAAGGCGATTACTCGCAAAAAACAGCGGAAACGCAGGCCGGTTGGGTGTCGCCAAGTTCGTATATCCAATTCCCCAGCAGCGAGGAAGGCGGCACGCAAGCCAAACTCACCACGCTGGAACTGACACTGACGCCCGTCAGCCGTTACGACGAAAAATGGTACAATTACCACATCGTGCTCAACTGCATCGACTCGAACAAAAAACGTTGGAAACTCGACAAGGTGTTGCCGATTGTCTGCTCTTTCACCGACCGCGACCCCGACAACAAAGAGTATGATTTGGAAACCGATTACAACTATGTGATGGACGAACAACTGCCGACGGCCATTACACTTGTGGCGGCCGCCGATTTGCGCTTGTATGTGGTCGATGGCACCATTTATGGCACTGACGATATGCGCATTTTCAATTTGCTTGGTCAGGACGTTACGCACTTAAATGGTTCTCTGAGAGGAATTTACATTGTTCGCGTTGACAATAAATCGGTAAAAATATTGGTGCCGTAATTGTTCGTTTGCACCCGACCGAAATAACAAGAGCCGCAACCTCTCAGGTTGCGGCTCTGTTTGTTGCGATGTGTCCCCGATTTTACAAGGCTTCGAGCACGGCTACCAGCAGTTTCCAGAATTTTTCGGTATCGGCAATATTCAGCCGCTCGTCGGGCGAGTGAACACCGCGCATCGTCGGCCCTACCGACACCATATCTAAATGCGGATATTTTTTGCTGAACAATCCGCATTCCAAGCCGGCGTGGATGGCTCTGATTTTGGCTTTTTGGCCGAACAGACGTTCGTAGGTGGCGGCAGTCAGTTGTGCCAACGGCGAGTTCGGATTGGGTTTCCATCCGGGGTAGCCATCGCCGTGTGTAACTGTGGCACCGGCCAACACAAAGACGCTCTCGACCATGCGCGCAGCATCGTATTTCGACGACTCGACCGAACTGCGTTGGCTGGTGGTAATCAAAATTTCGTTGTTGTCGCGCATTTTTACGGCAGCAAGGTTGGTCGATGTCTCGACCAAACCGGGCATATCGTCGCACATGCGCAGCACGCCGTGCGGGCAGGCGTACAAAGCGTTTATCAGACGTTCGCTGCTCGTTTTGTCGATAAACTGTTCGGGCAGGGCGGCCGATTCCAAGTCGATGACAATGTTTGGCTCGGTGGCTGCCAGTTCGGCCTCGACGTCGGCGGCAAATTGGTTGAGTTTCACGCGCAATGTTTCCTTGTAAGTCATTGGTACTGCGGCTAAAGCAGTGGCTTCGCGTGCGATGGCGTTGCGCAGATTGCCTCCGTTGAACGATGCGAGTGCCAAATCGGTTTCATGCGCGGTTTGCCACAGAAAACGTGTCAATAGTTTGTTGGCGTTGCCGCGCCCTTTCTCGATGTCGTCGCCGCTGTGGCCGCCGGTCAGCCCTTTTACCGTGATGCGAAAGCCGAAATAGCCTGCTGGTGCTGGCGTTGGCGTATAGTGCAGCACGGCCGTGGTGTCGATGCCGCCGGCGCAGCCGATGAAAAATTCGCCATCGTCCTCAGAGTCGAGGTTGATGAGCATATCGCCGTGCATAAACCCGCTTTCGAGGGCAAAGGCGCCGGTCAAACCGGTCTCTTCGTCCACGGTGAATAGGCACTCCAGCGGACCGTGTTTCACTTCGTCGGACACGAGCACAGCCAATGCGGCTGCCATGCCGATGCCGTTGTCGGCGCCGAGCGTAGTGCCGCGCGCACGCACCCATTCACCATCGATGTAAGGTTGTATGGGGTCGGTGTCGAAGTTGTGGATGGTGTCGTTGTTTTTTTCGCACACCATATCCATGTGGGCTTGCAGCACGATGGCCGGATGCGATTCGTAACCCGCCGTGGCAGGCTTGCGTATCAGCACATTGCCGGTTTTGTCGGTGAGCGTCTCGAGGTTGTGTTCCTGACCGAATTTTTGCAGGAATGCGATGATTTTGCCTTCGCGTTTCGATGGACGCGGCACTTGACAAATGTCGGAAAAAATGCGCCAAAGGGCGCTCGGTTGTAATTCTGAAATTGTCTTCATGTTTTGTGTGTTGAATTGTTCGAATTTTAAGATGATTTGTGCGATGTGAATCGTTTTGTAGTGCAAAATTATAAAAAATTGCGCAATTCAGTTCTAAAAATAAGTTAAATATTACACTTTCGAGTGCGATTTTGTGCATTTGACGCTCGTCAACAGAATTTTATTCATTATCTTTGCGAAAAAATTGAAGAACGTGGAGTTGCTTGTTTGTACGTTGCTGCTGGTCGGTGTGGCGGTGTTGCTGCTTGGCGTGAAAGTGTTTTTTGTCAAAGGCGGTCGGTTCCCGAATATTCACATCGGCGGTAACAAAGCGATGCGCCGGCGAGGTATTTCGTGCGCCACTTCGCAGGATCGCGAGGCGCAACAGCAAGCAGCCAAGTCGTCATCTGAAGCGTAATTTTATTCGGAAACACTTAAAATAAAACAACAAAACAATGAAGAAAATTTTTATTTTTGCGGCAGCGGCGGTGCTGTTTTCCGCATGTGCCAATTCGAAACAATCCGGCGAGGTGAAGAGTTTGGAGCCTGTTGACGGCACCATTCCGGTGGCTGTTATCAATGCCGATACCATATTTTCGCAATACCAATTGGCCATAGAGTTGCGCGAACAACTGACAAAAAAACAGGAAGATGCCCGCCTGACCGTGAACGAAAAAGCGCGTAAATTGCAAAACGAGATGGTCGATTTTCAACGCAAATTGGAAAATAATGCTTTCCTGAGCCGCGAACGCGCCGAACAGGAAGGCCGCCGCTTACAACAAAAAGAGGCTGACCTTCAGGCACTTGATCAGAAACTGACGCAAGATATTTTGGAAGAACAACAACGTTCGAACTTGCGCCTGCGCGACAGCATCGATCGTGCAATAGAAGTGCTGAATAGCGATGGCAAATACCAACTGATTCTATCGACAAGTTCGCTCAACGATAATGTGCTGTTCGTGTCGTCGGCGTTGGACATCACATCTCAAGTGGTGGAGTATCTGAACGACAATTATTAACAGCGGGGATAACACCCTATAAAAATAAAAGGCCGCAATTCGGATTGCGGCTTTTTTTTGTGCGTGTGTATCAAACGCGTGCGGGTAGCACAGGCACGCTGTCGAGAAATCTGACGCGGATGCCGATGGTGAAAATGTGCGATTTTAATGTGTTGGTTATCAGTGGATTGTGTATAACGCGTGCGGCGTCTTTTTCGGTCATGACAATGGCCTTCGGCGTGGGCAAAGCGTCAAATAGTTGGCCGATATGTTCGAAATCGGCAGCCGAAAAATGGTGATGGTCGGCAAAAGCCAACGGCGTGATGGTGGCGGCTTGCGGCCGCAAGTGGTCGTACAAGCCTTGCGGCGACACGATGCCGGTAACCACCAACAGATGCGGTTTGTCCGTCGGTGCAAATGGCCATGCGGCGTTGTCGGCAAGGGCGCGCGGCGGTTCGTAGTCGAAGGTCGAGAAGTGCAGTTGCTGTGCATCGTGCAGATGCAGCCGCCGGCGCCACCGAGCGTGGTCGGGGGTGTAGTCGGTCGGACATTTGCTGACGATAATGCAGTCGGCGCGCTGCAAGCCTTGTTGCGATTCGCGCAAGCGTCCGAGCGGCAAGTAGTCGTCGGTGTCGGTTGGTCGATTGTAGTCTATCAAAACGATTGAAAATGAAGGCTTTACAAATCGATGTTGAAAGGCATCGTCGAGCAGAATGATGTCGGGCGGTTGCGGCAGTTGCAGCAGTTGTTCGATGCCATGTGCGCGTTTTTCGTCCACGGCAACGATTGCCTGCGGAAATTTGCGGTGCATCTGAAACGGTTCGTCGCCAATGTCGCGCGCGGTGGTGTGTGCGTCGGCCAAGATGAATCCGCGCGTGCGACGTTTGTAGCCGCGACTGAGCACGGCCACGCGTTTGTCGGCAAAATGTCGTATCAAGTATTCGGTGTGCGGTGTTTTGCCTGTGCCGCCGACGGTGATGTTGCCGATGCAGATAACCGGCAAATCGAATTTTGCGCTGTGCAACAGGCCGCAATCGAAACATGTGTTGCGCCACCGCACGACAGTGCCAAACAATTTTGCCGGCAGAAATAATACTATTTTTTGCAGCAGGTTCATCGCCGCAAAGTTATAAAAAGTTGTCGAGGCGGCAAACAGCGTCCGACATTTTTTTTGCGCATTGCTTGCGTGGTGTCGTTTTTTGTTGTATCTTTGCAGCGCGAAAGTAGCAAAATCTTCAGCCTTGTTCGCTCCCTGCGACAGAAGGCTCGTGTGCTTGGTCAACCACGTAAAAAACAAGAAAATATGAGACAAAAAGTATCTGTTCCGTTCATGATGTTCGGCATTTTGTTCAATGTATGCCTGATAACATCTAATCTTTTGGAAACCAAAGTGATAGCGTTCGGTCAACTGACGTTGACGGCGGGTTTGCTTGTGTTCCCGATTTCGTACATCATCAACGACTGCATCACCGAGGTGTGGGGTTTTCGGCAGGCGCGCATCATTATTTGGAGCGGCTTTGCCATGAATTTTTTCGTTGTAGCGCTGGGGTTGTTGGCTGTGCAGTTGCCTGCGGCTCCGTTTTGGGAGGGCGAAGCGCATTTCAATTTTGTGTTTGGAATGGCGCCGCGTGTTGTGGCGGCCTCGCTGACGGCGTTTGTCGTGGGGTCGTTTCTGAACGCGATGGTGATGAGCCGCATGAAGGTGCGCCATGCCGGACGACATTTCTCGTGGCGTGCCATTTGGAGTACGGTGGTCGGCGAAACGGCCGATTCGCTCGTGTTTTTTCCGATTGCGTTTGGTGGATTGATGGCGTGGCCGGAGTTGCTGCGCCTGATGGCTGCACAAATTGTGCTAAAAACACTCTACGAAGTTGTTGCCCTGCCCGTTACGATGCAGGTGGTGAAAGCGGTAAAACGCCTTGAAGGCAGCGATGTGTACGACAAAAATATTTCGTACAATATTTTCAAGTAATTGATTTTTAGTTATTTACAAAAACGTTTTTTGTGATGAATCATCGTGCGGCTTTGGTCGTTTTCAGTGGCGGTCAGGACTCGACCACCTGCCTTTTTTGGGCAAAACAACGCTTTGAAAGGGTGGTGGCGTTGAGTTTTGTGTATGGCCAAAAACATCAACACGAAGTGGATATGGCGCGCGAAATAGCGCACATCGCCGAAGTGGAATTTCATCTGATGGACGCTTCGTTTATTGCTCGGATGAGCGATAATTCGCTGACTAACAGTGCGTTGAAAATGGACGAAGCAAAACCTGCGGATACGTTTCCGAATACGTTTGTGCCGGGGCGCAATCTGTTTTTTCTGGCGATGGCTGCCGTTTTTGCGCGCGAACATGGTATCAGTCATCTGGTTACCGGTGTGTCGCAAACCGATTTTAGCGGCTATCCCGATTGTCGCGATGCGTTTATCAAGTCGATGAATGTAACGCTGAACCTCGCCATGGACGAACAGTTTGTCGTTCACACGCCGCTGATGTGGATAGACAAAGCGCAAACGTGGGCGTTGGCCGATGAACTCGGAGTGCTTGATTTGGTCAGATACAAAACGCTCACTTGCTACAACGGCGTTGTCGGCGATGGTTGCGGACATTGTCCCGCCTGCAAACTGCGTCGCGAAGGGTTGGAACAGTATTTACAATCGAAAAAAAATAGACAATGAAAGAACGCAAAGATGAACTCAGTGTGTTGGGGCGTAAAACCGCATATCGGCAAGACTATGCGCCCGAAGTGCTCGAAACGTTCGAAAATCGCCACCCCGACAACGACTATTGGGTGCGGTTCAACTGCCCGGAATTTACGAGCCTGTGCCCGATTACGGGGCAACCCGATTTTGCCGAAATACGCATCAGTTACATTCCCGATGTGAAAATGGTGGAGAGCAAAAGTCTGAAACTTTATCTGTTTAGTTTTCGCAATCATGGCGACTTTCACGAGGATTGTGTCAATACCATTATGAAAGATTTGATTCGCCTGATGGAGCCTAAATATATAGAGGTAACGGGCTTGTTTACACCACGCGGCGGCATCTCTATTTATCCGTTTGCCAACTACGGTCGCCCCGGTACGAAATATGCCCGCTTGGCCGAACAACGTTTCGCCGCGCACGAGTAACCCGGCCCGCCTACCGGAGGTATGGCCTGTCTACCGAAGGTATGGCCTGCCTACCTGCGGCAGGTAGGGAATTTAGGTGTAAAAACAACAAGGAGCAAGGCACAAACTCCTCACTCCTCGTTCCTCATTGCGGCAGGCAGGCGCAGTGTGTTTCTACAAATTATTTTACCACAACTTTTTGTGCGCTATTGGCGGTTTTTACAACGTAAACACCACACAATGAACCGTTTAAGCGTGTTACGTCGCGACCGAGCAGGTCGTAGATGCGGATGTCGTCGGCACCATAGATACGACCGTTGTCGGTGCGTAACTCATCGCAGGTTACCGTGTTGATGGCGGTGGATGTGTCGATTACAGATTCGTTGTCCAACGTCTGTATGTTTTTAACGCCATATACGCGTGCTTTGATGGTGGTTGTTTCGGTAATCGTAAACGGAGCGGTGTACAGCGTGCTGCTTTCGCTTGTCGTTGTGCCGTCGGTGGTGTAGCGGATTTCTACGGGCGACGCTACCGGTACTTTGGTGGCGAGGGTTACTTTGCTACCCTCACTGCCGTTTTCTGCCGAGATGAGGACAGAAAGGTATGTTTTGTAAGTGTATGAAACGACCTCGCTTGCTTTATCGTCTTTGACGGCTATTGCTTTGAGTGTTACATCATCACCTGTGGCATATAGCGTAAACTCATCGGTGTACAGTGTGCCGCTTTCGGCCGAAGGCTCTGTGCCGTCGGTGGTGTAGTAGATGGTGGCACTGGCTGTACCGCAGGTCATGGTCATGTTTGTACTATCGCTAAACCATGCACGGCTATAACTAACTATGGGCGTACTCAAGAAATCGGCATCTCCGGTAGTAAACTTGATAGTTAAACCGATTTTGTAATTTTGCCACCCATAGACTTTGTAAGGTGTCTCATCATTAATACTCAATGTCATTGCCCCTAAGTTAGGATACGTGCTTTCTGCACTTGCTGTTGGGAATACATAACCTTCTTTTGGCTGGATGAAAACTTGGTAGAGGTAGGTGGTGTTTGGGTTGAATTTTGTCTCCGAAATCGAATTCCCGTCTGCGTAGTAGAATTTCGACCCGGTGATTTCGTAGTTAGCATCTGCGGGAAGGGTAACCGTGGCGGATTCGGCGGCTACCGTATCACCGGCTTCCGGGCAAATAACGTTGACGGACACATTTGTGATGGTGTCGGGCAAATCTTCGGTAGTAAAAAGGGTTAGTAATCTGATTTTGTAATCCAACCAACACATGGTCTGCTTAGGTTTCTCACCATTAATGCTCAATGTCATTGCCGTTGCGTCCGGTTTTGTGGTTCCTGATTGTGTCGGAAATACATAATCCTCTTTGGGTTGTACGGATACCACACATTGGTAGGTGGTGTTCGGGCTGAATTGTCCGGTGAAAAGATTCCCTTCTACGTTGTCGTAGAATTGCAGATCAACAACTTCGTAGTTGGCATCGTCGGGGAGAGTAACCTTGGCGGTTGAATCATTTACCTCATCACCGAATACAGGGAAAACAACATCAACGGACACATTTGTAATAGTATCAACCAAATTTCCGGTAGTAAAACGGGTTAGTAATCTGATTTTGTAATCCAACCAACACATGGTCTGCTTAGGTTTCTCACCATTAATGCTCAATGTCATTGCCGTTGCGTCCGGTTTTGTGGTTCCTGATTGTGTCGGAAATACATAATCCTCTTTGGGTTGTACGGATACCACACATTGGTAGGTGGTGTTCGGGCTGAATTGTCCGGTGAAAAGATTCCCTTCTACGTTGTCGTAGAATTGCAGATCAACAACTTCGTAGTTGGCATCGTCGGGGAGAGTAACCTTGGCGGTTGAATCATTTACCTCATCACCGGCTTTCGGGAAAACAACGTTGACGGACACACTTTTGATGGTGTCGGGGAATTTTATTTTCAATTCGTTGTCCAACGTCCGTACGTTTTTAACGCCATATACGCGCGCTTTGATGGTGGTTGTTTCGGTAATCGTAAACGGAGTGGTGTACAGGGTGCTGCTTTCGCTTGTCGTTGTGCCGTCGGTGGTGTAGCGGATTTCTGCGGTCGCCGCTGCCGGCACTTCGGTGGCGAGTGTTACGGTTTTACTACCGTCACTGCCGTCTTTTGCCGAGATGAGGACAGAAAGGTATGTTTTGTATGTGTTTGAAGCGACCTCGCTTGCTTTGTCGCCTTTGACGGCTATTGCTTTGAGTGTTACATCATCACCTGTGGCATATAGCGTAAACTTATCGGTGTACGGTGTGCCTTTGGTGGCCGAAGGCTCTGTGCCGTCGGTGGTGTAGTAGATGGTGGCACCTTCTGTACCGCAGGCCATGGTTATGTTTGTACTATCGATAAACCATGAACTGTTATTGCTAAATGTGGGCGTAGCCAAAAAGTCGGCATCTCCGGTAGTAAAATAGACGAATAAAGCGATTTTGTAATTTGGCCAACTTTGGGTTTTGTCTGGTTCCTTACCATTAATGCTCAATGTCATTGCCGTTATGTCCGGTTTTGTGGTTCCTGATTGTACAGGAAATACATAACCATCATTTGGTTGTACATAAAATCGGAAAAGGTAGGTTGTGTTCGGTTGGAATTTTGTTTCGGTGATACTGTTCCCATCTTCGCTGAAGAAACTCTGAGAAACAATCTTGTAGTTGGCGCCATCGGGAAGGGTAACCTTGGTGAATTCCGGTATTGCCGCATCGCCGGCATACGGGAAAACAACGTTAACGGCTACATCTGTGATAGTCGTAGTTGCACCGGCCGGCGCAACCGAAAAACATGCCAATGCCGTGGCAATCAAAAAAGTTAATTTTTTCATAATGTAAAAGTTTAATTGAGTAAATATAAAATTTTGTATTTTATTTTCTGTTTTGAACCCCGCCCGAAAAACGAAGTTTTTCTCATCCCTCTACTGTGGCGGGAGTTAGGGAAAAATCTAAACATCTATTCTGTCATCCAAAACCCCATAACCTTTAACCTCTAACCTCTCACCTTTAATTATATGCACGACAAAGCGGTCGGCAACCGAGGGTTGCCAACTATATATGGTGTATTGCAAAAATGTTAAAAAGTATAAATATAGGGGGGGGGTAAAATGTTGCGCTCTGCCATTGGCGGAGTTTGTGTGAGGTGTGTATGTGTGTATGCCGACAACATTTTTGTTTTTTTACGATTGCAAAGGTACGTTTTTTTTTTCGATGCGACCTAATTATTTAAGATAATTTTTTGTATTTCGTCGGCGTTATCGGTCAGATGCGCGGGTGCAAGTGCTTCGAGTTCGGTGCGCGGGCGAAATCCCCACGTTACGCCCACGGCTTCGATGCCGGCGTTGCGGGCGGTCATCATGTCGGTGCCCGAATCGCCCACGTAGAGTGTTTCGTCGGCGGTGCAGCCGGTGGCGGCCAAAATGTCGTACACAATGGTCGGGTCGGGTTTGGTGGGTACGTTGTCGCGCTGTCCGAATACGGCATCGAATCGGATGTCGGGGAAGAAGTGCGCCACGAGTTGTTCGGTGCCTGCTTGATATTTGTTGGAGGCTACGGCCAATTTCAGCCCGCAGGCTTGCAAGTGCGCCAATAGTTCGGGAATGCCATCATATGGGCGTGTGAGGTCGCAGTTGTGGGCGGCGTAGTATGTCAGAAAATAGTGCCGAATCGCGGCAATGTGTGCTTCGGTGCGGGCATTTTCGGGCAGGGCGCGCTCAAACAGTTTGTTGATGCCGTTGCCGACAAAAAAACGGTATTCGTCGGTGTTGTGCGTCGGGAAATGGCACTGTCCGAGTGCAAAATTGGTGGCGGCGGCAAGGTCGGCTATGGTGTTTAGTAGTGTGCCGTCGAGGTCGAATATTACTAATTTTTTCATGGTGCAAAATTACAAAAAGTGTGGCAATTTTCCAAAAAATTTCGTGCGACATAATATTTTTTGTATCTTTGCAAGATTGATTTAGTGTAATATGAAAATTGTAATTATCAATGGTCCGAATCTGAATCTGCTGGGCAAACGCGAGCCGGCAATTTATGGTTCGTCCGATTTCGAAAGTTATTTTGCCGCTTTGCAGCAGCGTTTTCCGCAGGTTGAATTCTTTTATTTTCAGTCGAATGTCGAAGGCGAAATTATCAATCGGATTCACGAAGTTGGTTTTGCCGTCGATGGCATCGTGCTGAATGCCGGCGGTTACACGCACACGTCGGTGGCCATAGCCGATGCGGTGGCGGGTGTGCCGGCGCCCACGGTCGAAGTGCATATTTCGAATGTGTTTCGGCGCGAGGCAGTGCGCCACACCTCGTTGCTGTCGCCGGTGGCGATTGGCACGATAGGCGGCTTCGGACTTGATTCGTATCGCTTGGCGGTGGAGGCGTTGTGCGAACGGCATTTGTCAATACAAACGCCCTGATTGTCGAGTGCGTGTTGCTTTTGTTCCCGATTCGCACTATTTTTGCATAATATTTTTGCAAAAAAAATTGATTCTGTATGAAAAGATTTTCATTGCTGTTTGTGGTGCTGTGCACCGGTTGGTTGTCGCTGGGTGCGGCCGAAATTGTTGGTAAGGTGGTCGACGAGGCGGGCGCGCCACTCGATTTTGTGAATGTGGTGCTCAAGTTAGCCGACAACAACGAGGTGATTGGCGGCGGCATTACCGATGTCGATGGTGAATTTCGGTTGGAAGCGGTGCCTGTGGGCGTCTATCGACTCGAGATTTCGTTTATTGGCTATCAGTCTTTCGATAAGCAGATTACAGTCGAACAGGAGACGCAAACCATCAATCTGCGCACGCTGAAACTCATCGAAGATACGCAAATGCTTAACGAGGTCGAAGTGGTGGGACAAGGTTCGCAGATGCGTTTTGATATTGATAAAAAGGTGTTCAGTGTCGATCAGAGCGTAGCGGCAGCGGGCGGTTCGGCCACCGAGGTGCTCGAAAATATTCCGTCGGTCGAAGTGGACAACGACGGCAACATTTCGCTGCGCAGCAACAGCAGTGTCGAGATTTGGATTAACGGCAAGCCGTCGGGCTTGGACGAAGATAACCGCGCCCAGATACTCGAACAGTTGCCGGCCGGCAGCATCGAAAGCATCGAGGTGATTACCAATCCGTCGGCCAAATTCAGCCCCGAAGGAACGGCCGGCATCATCAATATCATCCTGAAAAAAGACCGTCGTGGCGGTTTCTTCGGCAGTGTAACCGGCGGCATCGATTACCAAATTGTTGACCAAGTGAGCGGCAATGCCAGCGCCAATTTCAATTACAGCAGTTCCAAAGTCGATTTTTACATCAATGCCGGTTTTCGTCAGCGCAATGGCGCCAGCGAGGGATTTACCGATCGCTGGTCGCTCAATGCCGGCGATACCGTGTCGTTTATGCATCAGGATAGTCGTAGCCGGCGACGCAATTGGGGCTTGTTCGGGCGCGCAGGCATCGATTGGCACATCAACGATAAAAATACGTTGAGTGTGTCGGGTATGATTAACTCGCGCAACAACAACAATTCGTCTGTAATTGATTATAATTCGGTGCGTTACACTACACCGGACACGGCTGTTTATACGCACAATACGTTATCCGATGCGAAACGTTTGTCGTACAGCGTGCAGTTGGAATATTTGTACGAAATAGACAAAAAGGGCTCGGAAGTGCGCACGTCGGTGGAGTACAGCAACAGCGGTCGCGACCAAACATCCGATTACGACCAGACGGTAACGCAAGGTTGGGCAACGGCCTACACGCAGCAACAATACAGCGGTTTCGACAATCAGCGCATGCAGTTCAAGTCCGATTATGTGCAAAAATTGCGCACCAACATGAAATTGGAAGCCGGCGTTGCGCTGAATTGGCAGGACCGTATGTCGAATTCCAAAACGTGGGATTTCCCCGAGCCGGAGCGCGATTCGTTGTCGGCCTACAACGATTTTCGTTATCAGGAATGGATTGCGGCGGCCTATGCCACGTACGGTGCCAAATTTGGCGGATTTAGTTTCTCGGTCGGGTTGCGCGGCGAATATACCAATACCACAGTGAGCACGCGCGATGCTGCCACCGAACAATATCTGGTGAGCCAAAAAGGCTATTTTCAACTCTACCCGACGGCTTATTTGTCGTACGCTTTCCCGAACGACCACGAGTTGCAACTGAACTACACGCGCCGCGTCAATCGTCCGCGCGGACGGCAGTTGAGCGCCTATCGCAATGTGTCCGACTCGACTAACATTTCGTACGGCAATCCGAACCTGATGCCCGAATTTGCCAATGCCCTCGAACTGAATTACATCAAATCGTGGGAGGCGCACACGTTGTCGGCTTCGTTGTATTATCGCTACAGCACCGACATCGTGCAACAGGTGCAGTTCGAGTCGCCCGACCATCCGAATGTGATGGAAACCACCTACGACAACGTGGCAAGCGCACAATCGGCCGGCTTGGAAATCGTCGGTAAAAACCGCTTCTGCAAATGGCTGAATATGACCACTACGCTCAACCTATTCTACGAGCAGATGAGCGCAATCGAATATCAAGGCGTACACCTGCAGGACCAAACGCAAGGTTTCTCGTGGAATATTCGTTTGATGGCCAACTTTTTGTTTACCAAGACTTTCACCGGGCAACTGACGGCCGGATATTTCTCGCCGCACGTTATCGCGCAGGGCAAAACGAAAGACTTCTACAGTATTGACTTGGGTATTCGCAAATCGTTCCTGAACCGCACGTTGAATTTGGCGTTCACCGTGCGCGATTTGTTGAATTCGCGTGGTTGGAAACGCTATACTTGGGGCGATACGTTTTATCAGGATTTTGAGCAACGTCCGAGCGGACAGCGCTTCACCCTTTCGCTGACATACAACTTCGGCAATATGAAAGAGAAGAAGAAAAATAGTGCAAAAAGTGGCGGCGACAGCGGCATGGGCGGCGGCGATGGCGACGACTTTGGCGATTAACATAAAAATGTTGCGCAAAAATTTCGTTATTTCCGTTTTTAGATGTATTTTTGCAACCGATTTCTGTCAAGTGTATTATTAACATTCAAAATCATAAAACAATTATGTCAAAAGTAACAGTTGTAGGCGCAGGTAATGTGGGTGCTACATGCGCTAATGTATTGGCTTTCAATGAAGTAGCCGACGAAGTTGTAATGCTCGACATCAAAGAAGGTGTGTCGGAAGGTAAAGCAATGGATATGATGCAGACTGCGCAGTTGCTCGGTTTCGACACCACCATTGTGGGTTGCACAAACGATTATGAAAAAACGGCAAACTCCGATGTTGTGGTTATCACTTCGGGACTGCCGCGCAAACCGGGTATGACGCGCGAGGAATTGCTCGGCGTGAATGCCGGTATCGTGAAAGGTGTCGCCCAAAACATTCTGAAGTATTCGCCCAATGCCATTTTGGTGTGCATCTCGAACCCGATGGACACCATGACCTATTTAGCGCTGAAATCGCTTGGATTGCCCAAAAATCGTGTAATCGGTATGGGTGGTGCGCTCGATAGTTCGCGTTTCAAATATTTCTTGAGCCAAGCGCTTGGGTGCAATGCCAACGAGGTCGAAGGATTTGTTATTGGTGGCCATGGCGACACGACCATGATTCCGATGGCGCGTTTTGCCACATACAAAGGTGTGCCTGTAACAACGCTGTTGAGTGCCGAAAAACTCGACGAAGTGGTTAAATCGACCATGGTGGGCGGCGCTACACTCACCGGCTTGCTCGGCACATCGGCTTGGTATGCACCGGGTGCAGCAGGAGCCTATGTGGTAGAATCTATTCTGCACGACCAAAAGAAAATGATTCCTTGCTCGGTGCTCGTTGAAGGCGAGTATGGCGAAGACGACATCTGCATCGGCGTGCCTGTAATTCTTGGTCGCAACGGCGTGGAAAAAATCGTCGAACTCGACCTGAATGCCGAAGAAAAAGAGAAATTTGCTGCCAGCGCCAAAGCCGTTCGTGGCAATGTGGCTACACTGAAAGAGTTGAACCTGATTTAAGGCAGGCGACCTACAACAACGCAATGACGATGCCTTGGATTTCGCGTCCGGGGCATCGTTTGTTTGTAGAATGCGGTCGTGCTGTCGGGTGCCGACGCTCGGATTAGCGCACGCCCGAAAGTTCAATCTGTGTGCGTGGCGCTTTGGTGGCGAGGGCTTTTTTGCTGTACGGACGTACATTTTTTGTTTCGACCGACAACACTTGGCAACTCGCTTTTTGGTTGAATGCGATGGTTTGTCCGTTCTTGTCGGCACCATGCACGTTGGCAGCCCAATTTTTTTCGCTCACCACCACCTGACCATCTTGCTGTGTGAAAAACACGTTGCGTTCCACTTTGCCGTTGGCTGTTTTCAATCGATATTTGTCGAAATTGCCGGCACCATCGTTTATCAGCACAAGGTTGAGCGCAGCCACTTGGGCGTCGGACAATTTGTAGCCGAACGGAATATTTGCCCATAATGTAACGCTTTGCGAGAGGCGTTGCACATGGTTGTGCGCATCGACGGACAGATGCAGTTTCATGGTAGCCGACACGATGCCCGGCAACGTGAACGTTTTGGTGTAGGTCAGCAGTTGCGATAGCGCATCGCGTTCGCTGATGCTCCAATTGCCTGTCTCTTTGTAGATGTCGCCAAATAGTTTTTTGATGTCGAGTGCCCACAGCATGCGGTGTATCGGCTCCGATTTTTCGAAGTCGATTTTTTGCAGTTGACGTTTTTCTTTACGTTTCAGCAGGTCTTGGTCGAAGTTGCGCAGTCCGTCGGCCGTGTTCTGGTTGATGTAGTAGCGCGTGAAATCGGCTTTTATTTGCAGCGAATCTTGTTTTCGGGCATTTTTCAGGTAGGGCAATTCTACGATGTTGCCCACCATCTCGTCGAAGGCCACCACTTTATCCTCGTTGTACACCGAAACGTCCGACACGATGCGGTAGTTGCGCGCGTTTTCGGGAAAATCGATTTGCATCTGCTTGTAGATGTCGGCGAGCAGTTGTTTGAGCAGTTTGCGCTGTTGGCGTTTCGAACCTTTGGCCGACACGACTACTGTGTTTAGCATCAGAGGTTGCTCTTTCAGCACGATGCGTATGGGTTTTGTTCCCGATATTTTGTTGGTCGATAGCGTGAATTTTTCGTACCCGATGCTGCTAATCACCAAGTGGTCGTCCTGTACATAGTCGGGTAGCACAAAAAATCCGTTGTCGTCGGTGATGGTGCCTATTTGCGGATTGTTTTGCAGAAATACGCTGGCGTAGGGGATTGGTTGTCGCAGACTATCGACGACGTGTCCCGACAACTCTTTGGCAACACAATTCAGCGACACGATAGTCAGCAGCAGTATGATGAGTGGCTTTTGCATAGCGATGATGTTTTTATGACAGAATGACAATCGGACAACTGCAATTTGCGTGCCAAAGTATTAAACCAAATAGGCGAATAGCAGGGTGGTGGTGCAGAGGGCTGCTTGAATGGTCAGTGTGAAGAGTATGGCCAAAATGCTCTGTCCGATGCGTCGCCACACCGATGCGCCGCCCATGCCGTGCGTATCGACAACGAGCAGCACCACGCCTGTCAGCGGCAGTAGCCAATAGGCGTATTGTAGCGGCGGTACCACGCAGGCAACGAGCGTCAATACCGATGCACACAAAATCATTTGCACCAACAGATAGGTTTGCATAACGGTGGTTTCCGCCCAATTGTACCGACGTCGGAATGCGCTACCGAAACAGATGCGCACACCGATAATCAAAATTGGCGCGAGCAGCACCGAAATCAGCGTGAAGTAGCGGAAAAAGAAGGTGTAGATGGCGCGCGTGCGTTGCAGCAACCGACCAGCTGTGGCTTTGTCGGCGTCTTTTACGATGCTCATGTCGAAGTTTTCGAGCGCGCCTGCCCAATCGACGGTGGCAATTTGCAGCACAACGAGGCAGAAGGCCAATGCAAGGAATAACAAGGGGAATGGCGCAAAGTAGTTTTTGCGTTTTCCGTTTATGTAATTGGATATCAGTCTGTTCGGGCGCGAAAATAATTGGACGATGGTGTGTGTCAATCCGTTTTCGCCACCAACGATTGCCGCTGCAAAACCACGCGCCATGCTTCTGAATGTCAAACGGTCGGTGTCGGTTTTCTGACCACAACGCGGACAAAAGTTGTCGTAGCACAGCAGACCGCAGTTTTTGCAAACGCATGGTTTAATCGGTTTATTCATGGCGATTTGCGATTATTTTTGCAGAAATTTGTAGGTCATCAGTTGGTATGCTAATCGTGCCGCTAAGTAGTCCGAAGCGTGTAAGTTGGGTTTCGGGCAGAGTTCCACAATGTCGCATCCGACGACGTTGAATCGTTCGAACAGTGGTCGCAAGAAGTGTAATACCTGAAAATAGTGCAGCCCGCCGGGCTCCGGGGTGCCTGTGGCGGCTAAAATGCCGGTGTCGAACACGTCGAGGTCGATGGTCAGATAAACGTTTTGTGTCAGTGTGGCGTAGGCTTTTTCTTCCCATTGGCAGGTGTGGTCGAAGTAGATGTCGCGTGCCCAGAACATGCGCTCGGGTTCGAAGTTGTCGGTCTCTTCGATACACTGACTGCGTATGCCGACTTGCGTGATGTGTGCTACTTTTTTTGCCTGATTCATGACGCAGGCGTGGTTTAGTTCGGAGCCTTCGTAGGTGCGTCGCAGGTCGCTGTGCGCGTCGAGTTGTAGCACTGTCAGATTGTCGTATCGTTGTGCGGCGGCGCGTATGGCGCCGATGCTTACCGTGTGGTTGCCGCCGATGGTTACCGGAAATTTGGCATCGTCGAAAAGCGCACCTACACGTTGCTCGACGGCGGCGCACAGGTGCTCGGGCGAGCGTTGTTCATCGACGGGTTGCGCTGTGTGGATGCCGTGTTTGTAAACTTCGGTGCGGGTTTCGGTGTCGTACCATTCGAGTTGAACGGAGGCTTCGAGCAGTTTCTCAGGGCCTTTTTCGGCGCCGTGCACCCAACTGCTTGTGGCGTCGTACGGCACGGGCAGCACAACTATTTTAGAGGTTTCGTAATCGGAATAAGGTGGTGTGAGTCCTGCAAAATTTTCCATACGGCTGATGTTTGTGGGTTGTTATTGTTTGCGTGTGTTTTTGTTTTCGTATAAGAGTGGTTTGCCGCTGCGACTTTCGTAATAAGGCCGTGTGCGCTCGATGTTTTTGCTGTCGCGTGGCGGCTTTTTGTCGCGTTTGTCGTTGCGTTTTTCATCGAATCGGCGTTTGTTTTGCAAACGTTCGCGTGGCTGTGTGTTGGCGTCGGCGTGTGGTGCGCGTGTTTTTTTCTCCCTCACAAAGTCGTTGCGTCGTCCGCTGAATAGTTCAAATTCGCGAAACTCGCATTCGAGTGCGCCGTTGAGCAGGTCTATTTTTTGTGATGGATGCAACCCTATTTTTTGCAGACATTCCACGCTCGACGAGATAACCCACGCGGTGCTTCCGGTGAATTTGTGTTTGAAAGTTTCGCCGATTTGTGCGTACAAGTTGAACAAATCGTCTTGCACGAGTCGTTCGCCGTATGGCGGATTGGTTACGATGAGGCATGGTTTGGATTGTGCGTCCCAATCGGCTATGCTGCGCCTGTCGAGGGTGATGTATTTGCTCAATCCGGCGGCTTTCACGTTGGCTTCGGCTATTTTGAGCGCTCGTGGCGAGATGTCGCACCCGATGATTTTGTGTGTAAATTCGCGCTCTTCGCTGTCGTCGTTGTAGATGGTGTCGAAAAGTGCTGCGTCGAAATCCGGCCATTGTTCGAAAGCAAACGATGTGCGATAGATGCATGGCGGAATGTTCAGCGCTATCAGTGCGGCTTCGATGAGCAGCGTGCCCGAACCGCACATCGGGTCAACAAAATCGGTTTGTCCGTTCCAACCGGCCATGAGCAACATGCCGGCTGCCAAGGCTTCGTTGATGGGCGCTTCGGTTTGCGCGTCGCGGTAGCCGCGCTTATGGAGCGATTCGCCGCTACTGTCGAGCGACAAGGTGCATTGCGTGTGCGCAATGTGAATGTTCAGGTAAATGTCGGGATTGTCGATGCGGATGGATGGACGCTTTTGCTCGCGCTCCATAAACCAATCGGCAATGGCATCTTTGACACGATATTTGACAAACTGCGAGTTGCGAAATTCGTCGGAATAAACGGTGCTGTCGATGGCAAACGTCTGTTTGATGTTCAGATATTTGCTCCAATCGAGTTGCTTCACCTGCTCGTACACTTCGTCGGCATTTTTGGCGCTGAAGGTCAAAATCGGTTTCAGCACACGCGATGCGGTACGCAACCCGATGTTGGCTTTGTACATCAAGGCTTTGTCGCCGGTGAACGACACCGCGCGTCGGTCTATCTGTATGTTGTTGGCGCCCAAGGCCACCAACTCTTGGGCTAATACGTTTTCCAAACCTTTGAAAGTTTTGGCTATCATTTGAAATTCGGTACCCATAATGTAATGTGATGTTTGTTTCAAACTGCAAAAGTAGTAAAAAAAATCGAACTGCACGACGAATCGTGCGACGATGTTAGTCGCGCCGACGTTGGGTAATCATGCTGCCGGCTTCCACATCTTTGTCCACCCACATGTTGCCGCCGATGATAGCGTTTCGGCCAATGGTGATGCGTCCCAAAATGGTCGAATTGGCGTAGATGATGACATTATCCTCGATAATCGGGTGGCGCGGAATACCTTTTATTGGTTTTCCGTTTTGGTCGAGCGGAAAACTTTTGGCACCGAGTGTTACACCCTGATAGATTTTGACATGGTTGCCGATGACAGCCGTTTCGCCTATCACTGTGCCGGTGCCGTGGTCGATGGTGAAATATTCGCCGATAGTGGCGCCGGGATGGATGTCGATTCCGGTTTCGCTGTGTGCCATTTCGGTGATAATGCGCGGAATCAGCGGCACATCGAGCAACAACAATTCGTGCGCTATGCGATAGTTGGTGATGGCGCGCATAATCGGATAGCAGAAAATGACCTCCATACAACTTTTGGCCGCAGGGTCGCCTTCGAAAGTTGCATCGACGTCGGTGCCGAGCATGTCGCGCAACATGGGCAAACGCTTGATGAAAACGGCCGTGGCCTCGTGGGCGGCGCGGTGTGCTTGTTGTAGCTCGATGGTGTTGTCGCTGAAACAAAATCCGGCAAAAATCTGTTCGGATAGCAGACGGCTAACCTCTTCGACATGTACACCTATTTGATAAGACAGCATCGATGCGTTGGAGATGGCATGACCAAAATAGCCGGGAAACAAAATGCTGCGGAGCGTATCGACTATTTGCCCCAATATCTGCGTGTTGGGCATCGGCACGTTGTTGGTCTGCTTGTGGCACAATGTGGTGCAGTGGGCTGTGTTGGATAACTGAGCGATCGTTTCTTCTAATGAATTCATGATGGTTTTATTTTAATAAACTGTGAATCAATGGCTTGCGTGGCATTTTGCGTGCGTATGGAACCACAACCCTCAATGGTGGCGTACGCAATGCCGCACATCTCTATTTCGCGTTTGTACCAATCGAACAGATAGTCGCGCAAATGCGGATTTTCGCGTACAGGGTCGAACTGCCAAGGCAGATCGGGCTTACACAATAAATAAAAGTCGATGTGCTGCCGGCGTATGGCGTCGGGCAACCATTCCGGCATACGTTTGTACACATGTTCGAACCACACTTTGGTTACTATCAGATCGGTGTCGATGAATAAAAACCGATGCGATTCGGCGTATGTCGCTTGCGCTTGCGCAAGGGCTTGCACCTGATGGCGCGCTATCTGCTCGACATCGGCATAGGTGTACTCGCGCTGCAACTGTTCGACGTAGGTGCGCGCATATTCCTCAAGCCAAGGGCAATCGTAGTGCGTGCTCAATGCACGACACAAGGCTGTTTTTCCCGTCGATTCGGGACCGATGAGTGCAATCGTGGACAACATCATTTCAGGTATTCGTCGTAGTGCTCCAGCACCTCGATGCCGCGTTGCACAATGTCGTTTTTGGTGTTCATTATGCGATAATAATACGCGTTTCCGTATAAATCTCGCGCCAATAATGCCTTGATTTGTAGCACGATAAGCGGTTTTGCAGCCTCGAATGCTTCGTGGTCGAATGCCACGCTGTCCTGCACACCATTGTCGATGAGCGTGTGCTGTAACTCTTCCGCCCGAAACTCGCTGTCGAATTGTTCAAAGGTGGCGTATCTCTTCAGTAGGGCTTTGCGCTGCGCTGTGGCATATTCGAAAACGGTTCTGTTCATGGTGCCTTTGGCTACTAAGTCGCGGTGGTAGTTGTTCGTTCGCGTGGTGTCTAACGCTACAAACACATCGGGCATAATTCCACCGCCGCCATACACCGTGCGTCCCAATACGTTCGTTTTGTAGCGCAACGAGTCGGGAAAGTTGATGCTGTCGGCCGATGTCAATTCGCCGTGCTTGAATCGCTCATCCAACTCTTTTTGATAAGTGTCTTTGCCTTTGTTGTAGGGTTTCTGAATGTTGCGTCCGCTGGGCGTGTAGTATCGTGCCACGGTTACACGCAAGAGCGCGCCGTCAACCAATGTTATCGGCACTTGCACCAAACCTTTGCCAAATGTGCGGCGGCCGACTATCACACCACGATCCCAATCTTGCAACGCTCCGGCCATAATCTCGCTGGCCGATGCCGAATTTTCGTCAACCAAAACTACTACGTTGGTGTAATCGCAAGTGCCGTCGTCGGTGGCTTTCAGTGTTTGGGTCGGGTATTTGTTGCCTTTGGTGTACACTATCGTTTGCCCATAACTCAAAAATTCGTCGATGATAGTGGTCGCACTATGTAACAAGCCGCCGCCGTTGCCCTGAAGGTCGATTAACAACTGTTTCATGCCTTGATTGCGTAAGTCGTTCAGCGCCTGACTAAATTCGGCAGGTGTCGTCGCCGAAAAACTGTTCAACTTCACATAACCGATGGTGGGCGTTATCATGTAGGCCGCATCGACCGAATAAATCGGAATCTTGCCGCGTTGAATCACAAAGTCAATCGGGCGCTTCACACCCGCACGTTGTACCGTTATTTTGATGGTACTTCCGGCCTTTCCGCGCAAAATCGACATAATGTCGGAGGTCGACATCTTGACACCCGAAATGGGCTTTCCACCGGCAACTATTATTTTGTCGCCCGGACGTACCCCGACACGCTCGGCCGGACAACCGGCAATGGTTTGGGTAACCACCATCGTGTCTGCCAACATCATAAATTGCACACCGATACCTTCAAAGTTGCCGTCGATTTGAGCATTCAACTTGGCGGCTTCGTCGGCCGAATAGTAGGTGCTGTGAGGGTCCAACTCTTGGAGCATCCCGCCGATGGCAGCTTCGACCAACGACTCCGCATCGACTTCGTCCACATAGCGGTCGTTTATGTTCAGCAACACCTGTCCCAATTTCTTCAACTGAGTTGTCGATACACCATCGCCGCGACATGGCAAAATGCTGCACACAACGGCAACTACACACGCTAAAACTATACGTTTATCCATCTTTTCTTCCCTTTTTCAAAAAACAGCGTCAAAATTACTCAAAAAATATCATTTACGAAAAAAATAATGCGTTTTTCCACAAAAAAATAGTACTTTTGTATGCTCAAACTAAATATTATGGTTATGGATAACGAAAATACCGAAGCAACTCTCGAAACGTTAGGCGAATTCGGCCTTATCAAATATCTGACAAAATCGGTGAAACTCACACAAAAATCCACCGACAAAGGCGTTGGCGACGATGCCGCCGTACTCGATTTCGCCGGAAAAAAAACATTGGTTACTACCGACATACTGCTCGAGGGCATTCACTTCAACCTCACTTACACGCCGCTGAAACACCTCGGCTACAAAGCCGCCATGGTCAATTTCTCCGACATCTGCGCCATGAATGGCAAACCGACACAAATACTCGTCGCACTGGGCGTCTCCAAACGCTTTGCACTCGAACAAATCGAAGAACTCTATAGCGGCATCTATCTCGCCTGCGAACAATATGGCGTCGATTTGGTCGGTGGCGACACCTCTTCGTCGCTCACCGGACTCACCATCAGCATCACCTGCTTAGGCGAAGCCGATGCCGACAAAATAGTCTATCGCAACGGCGCAAAACCAAACGACCTCATCTGCGTAACGGGCGACTTGGGCGCAGCCTACATGGGTTTGCAACTGCTCGAACGCGAACGACGCGTATTCGAAGGACAAAACCTCACCGACTTCCAACCCGATTTCGCCGGAAAAGAGTATATCCTCGAACGACAACTCAAACCCGAAGCCCGAAAAGACATCGTCGAAATACTCGCCAAAGAACACATTGTGCCGACCGCCATGATGGACGTCAGCGATGGACTATCGTCCGAACTCTTGCACATCTGCTCGCAAAGCGCCGTCGGATGCCGCATCTACGAAGACAAACTGCCAATCGACTATGTAACAGCCACCATGGCCGAAGAGATGAACCTCAACCTGACAACCGTCGCCATCAATGGTGGTGAAGATTACGAACTCCTGTTCACCGTGCCACTCGCCTTGTACGACCGCGTCAAAACACTCGACAACGTACACATCATCGGACACATCGCCGACAAACAGGATGGATGCGCACTCGTTACCCGCGACGGACAAGAAATCACACTCCAAGCACGCGGCTGGACGGCTTTCGCCTCTGAAAATTGACATAAATACAAACTTAATACATCAATCAAACAATGAAACCTCTACATCAACTCTCTATCGGCATCGCATCTGACCATGCCGGTTACGAACTCAAACAAAAAGTCGCAGCATGGCTCGAAGCACGCAACGCCAGCGTTTACGACTACGGCACACACAGTACCGATAGTTGCGACTATGCCGACTATGCACACCCGCTCGCCAAAGCCGTCGAAAACGGCGCTTGCGATTTCGGTATTGCCATCTGTGGCAGCGGCAACGGCATCAATATGACCGTCAACAAACACCAGGGCATACGCTCGGCACTCTGTTGGAACGAAGAACTCGTCGCACTCGCACGACAACACAACAACGCCAACATCCTCGCACTGCCCGCACGATTCATACCCGAAGATTTGGCTCTCAAAATGGTCGAAATTTTCTTTAATACCGACTTCGAAGGCGGACGACACGAACGACGAATCGCCAAAATACCTTGCCAAAATGAGGAAACAACGCAAGAAAATTAATTTTTCTGCAAAAAAAATTGCGTAGCATCAAAAAAATAACTAATTTTGCAGTCCAAAATCGAAATAACACTTTTAATTATTACAAAATGATTATTGTACCAGTTAAAGAAGGCGAAAACATCGAACGCGCCCTCAAAAAATTCAAACGCAAATTCGAAAAAACAGGCGTCGTAAAAGAACTCCGCCGCCGTCAACAATTCGAAAAACCATCCGTCACAAAACGTGAGGAAAAAATGCACGCCATCTACGTGCAACACCTGCAGCAGTCGGAAAACTAAATACCGGCACCGACAGTTGCGCAGAAAAATTGAATAAAACAATGATCAATTCCTTTCTGCAATACCTTCAGTATGAGAAGAATTATTCTTCTTATACTGTTTTGTCGTATCGTGACGACATCAAAGCCTTTGGCGAATTTCTCCAACAAAATGCACCGCAAACCGACATCGCACAAGCCGACACCGACCAAATACGCCAATGGCTGATGCAGCAACGCGAACAAAAAAAAAGCGCCACCACCGTCAATCGCCGGCTGGCAGCGCTGCGGGCATTCTACCGCTTTCTGCTACAACGCGGTATCATCACACGAAACCCGACATCCAAAATCGCTGCAGCCAAAACACCCAAAAAAGTACCTACGTTTTTTCGCGAAAAAGATATGGAACAACTCTTGGATATCTCGCAAAAAAACACTACCTTTGAAGCGTGTCGCGACGAAGCCATTCTCGAAACCTTCTATCAAACAGGCATCCGACTATCAGAACTGCTGAATATCAAGGATATAGACATAGACTTCGACCGACAAACATTACGGGTCTTTGGCAAACGAAAAAAAGAACGCGTCATACCGTTTGGCAACGGATTGGCACAAATTTTGCAACAATACATGGCGGTGCGCAACGCCGAAATCAAAAACAATACACCATATTTATATATATTGCGCTCCGGAAAACAAATGTACGCCGCCGCCGTCTATCGCATCGTGCATCGCATCATGACAAACATCAGCACGCAACAAAAATGCAGTCCGCATGTGCTGCGACACACATTCGCAACCGATATGCTGAACAATGGCGCCGACATCAATGCCGTAAAAGAGTTACTCGGACACGCCAATTTGGCCGCAACCCAAATATATACGCACACAACGTTCGAACAAATACACAATATTTATATGCAGGCACATCCGCGTGCTGATAAAACAGACAAACACACTTAATGTCAAACCTTTAAAATCAAAAACTTATGGAAATCAGAATTCAAGCCGTCAATTTCGATGCCGCCGAACGCCTACGCGCCCATATCGAAAAACGCCTCTCGAAACTCGAAAAACTATGCGAAGGCGCACCCGTTGCCGATGTTACACTCAAAGTCGTAAAACCGGAAACCGACAATAATAAAGACGCACAAATACGCCTCAAAGCCGCCGGAGCCGAATTTTTTGCATCGAAAATAGCCAACTCCTTCGAACAGGCCATCGATGAATGCGCCGAAGCTGTTGAACGACAAATTCTAAAAGCCAAAGATAAACGCCGCTGATAACCTCAAACACCTGATAATAACGAAAAATAAAAACGCTTTTATGCTTATTATCAGGAGGTTATGAAAAAACTGCAAAGATTTTTTGTGAAAAATGAGCAAAATCTTTGGTCATTCGGAAATAAATGTATATCTTTGCAAACCGTTTCAGCCACCTTTTTTTAGCGTGGCCGAAATGAAAACGCCTCTTTAGCTCAGCTGGCCAGAGCACGTGATTTGTAATCTCGGGGTCGTTGGTTCGAATCCGACAAGAGGCTCAAAAAAAGTTCTTTGATGCTTTTTTAGGGTAGTTTCCAGAGTGGCCAAATGGGGCTGACTGTAACTCAGCTGTCTTTCGACTTCGGTGGTTCGAATCCATCACTACCCACATTTTGCGGAAATAGCTCAGTCGATAGAGCACTAGCCTTCCAAGCTGGGGGTCGCGGGTTTGAGCCCCGTTTTCCGCTCAAAAATTTTGCTGTTGTAGCTCAGTGGTAGAGCACTTCCTTGGTAAGGAAGAGGTCACGAGTTCAATCCTCGTCAACAGCTCAACAAACTTATTAATAACACTTTTAATATTTTTTGAGTTATGGCAAAAGAAAAATTCGAACGTACCAAACCGCACGTAAACATTGGTACAATTGGCCACGTCGACCATGGTAAAACGACGCTGACCGCTGCTATCTCGAAGGTGCTTCACGAAAAAGGATTCGGTAACGAAGAAATCAAATCGTTCGACCAAATCGATAACGCACCGGAAGAAAAAGAGCGTGGTATCACCATCAATACCGCTCATATCGAGTACGAAACGGCAAACCGCCACTATGCACACGTTGACTGCCCGGGACACGCTGACTATGTTAAAAACATGGTAACCGGTGCTGCTCAAATGGACGGTGCTATCATCGTTGTTGCTGCAACCGACGGTCCGATGCCGCAAACTCGCGAACATATCCTCTTGGCTCGTCAGGTAAACGTTCCTCGCTTGGTTGTGTTCATGAACAAATGCGATATGGTTGACGATCCCGAAATGCTCGACTTGGTAGAAATGGAAATGCGCGAATTGCTTTCGTTCTACGAATTCGATGGCGACAACACACCTATCATCCGCGGCTCGGCTCTCGGCGCATTGAACGGCGAAGCACAATGGGTTGACAAAGTTATGGAATTGATGGACGCTGTTGACAATTGGATCCAATTGCCTCCGCGCGCCGTTGATAAACCTTTCTTGATGCCTGTTGAAGACGTATTCTCGATCACCGGTCGTGGTACAGTTGCTACCGGTCGTGTAGAAACCGGCGTTGTTAAAGTTGGCGACGAAGTTCAAATTCTTGGCTTGGGCGAGGACAAAAAATCGGTTGTTACCGGTGTCGAAATGTTCCGCAAATTGCTCGACCAAGGCGAAGCCGGCGATAACGTAGGTCTGTTGCTCCGTGGTATCGACAAAAACGAAATCAAACGTGGTATGGTAATTACACACCCGGGTGTAGTAAAAACCTACAGCGAATTCAAAGCATCGGTTTATATCCTGAAAAAAGAAGAAGGTGGTCGTCATACACCGTTCCACAACAAATATCGTCCTCAATTCTACATCCGTACGATGGACGTAACCGGCGAAATCACATTGCCGGAAGGAACTGAAATGGTAATGCCTGGCGATAACTTGGAAATTTCGGTAAAACTGATTTATCCGGTAGCTTGCTCCGAAGGTCTTCGCTTCGCTATCCGCGAAGGCGGCCGCACGGTAGGTTCGGGCCAAATCACAAAATTGATTGCTTAATCCATCAAAGTGATTGATAACCGGCAGGGAACAGCAGCAATGCATTCCCTGCTATTTACGGAAGTAGCTCAGTTGGTAGAGCACTGGTCTCCAAAACCAGGTGTCGGGAGTTCGAGCCTCTCCTTCCGTGCAAAAAAAATCTATTTGCGAGAATATGAAACTCATCAATTATTTCAAAGAGTCCTATCGGGAACTTGTTCACAAGACCTCTTGGCCTTCACGACAAGAACTGACCCATAGCGCAGTAGTCGTTTTAGTTGCTTCCCTGATTATCGCGCTTGTCGTTTGGGTAATGGACTTGGGTTTTGAGAGCCTCATGACGTTTATTTACAACAAGGTACTCTAAATTCGGGAGGTTGAAGATGTCTGAGAATTTTAAGTGGTATGTGCTTAAAGCCATCAGTGGCAAGGAAAACAAAGTGAAGGAATATGCAGAAGCAGAACTTCGCGTTTCTGATTTAGGCCAAACGGTTGCTCAGGTTCTTATACCGATGGAAAAAGTGTACCAAGTACGTAACGGCAAACGGGTAATCAAAGAACGCAGTTATTTGCCGGGTTATGTGTTGGTCGAAGCCAATATGACGCGCGAAACGATGGGACGCTTGCGTAACATCCCGAACGTGTTGGGCTTTTTGGGCGAGACTCCCGGTGGTGTTCCGGTGCCGCTGCGCCCGTCGGAAGTAACCAGAATACTTGGCTCTATCGACGAACAGCAGGGCAACGACGAGGTAATTGCGATGCCATTTAGTGTTGGCGAGAACGTTAAGGTAATCGCCGGACCATTTGGCGGTTTCTCCGGTGTCATCGAAGATGTAAACAACGAGAGAAAGAAACTCAAAGTAATGGTGAAGATATTCGGTCGTAAAACCCCGTTGGAGTTGGGTTTTATGCAAGTGGAAAAAGAGTAACGGACGAGGTTACGCGCGTTGCAGTGCTCACAAACTTACAATTAACAACAAAATCTTAAAATTATGGCTAAAGAAATTGCTGGACTTATCAAATTGCAGATTAAAGGTGGTGCGGCTAATCCGTCGCCTCCGGTTGGTCCTGCGTTGGGCTCGAAAGGCATCAACATCATGGATTTTTGCAAGCAATTTAATGCCAGAACCCAAGACAAAGCAGGCAAAATTTTGCCGGTTGTTATTACTTATTACACAGACAAATCGTTTACTTTTGTCGTAAAAACGCCTCCGGTAGCCATTCAGTTGCTCGAAGCGGCGAAGGTAAAAGGCGGTTCGGCCGAGCCGAATCGTAAAAAAGTGGCCGAAATTACTTGGGACCAAGTGAAAGCCATTGCCGAAGACAAAATGCCCGATTTGAACTGTTTCACAGTAGAGTCGGCTATGCGTATGGTAGCCGGAACGGCTCGTAGTATGGGTATTGCCGTCAAAGGCGAGTTCCCTAATGTCTAACATTAAACTTCAATTCGAAAATGGGTAAACTTACAAAAAAACAAAAGTTGGCTGCCGAGAAAATTGAAGCAGGGAAAGCTTATACTCTTGATGAAGCTGCGAAATTGGTAAAAGAGATAACAACGACCAATTTTGATGCCTCTGTGGATATTGATGTACGTTTGGGTGTTGACCCGCGCAAGGCGAATCAGATGGTTCGTGGCGTAGTGTCGTTGCCTAATGGTACGGGTAAACAAGTACGGGTTCTCGCATTGTGCACTCCCGACAAAGAGGCTGAGGCTAAAGCAGCCGGAGCCGACTATGTAGGGCTTGACGAATACATCGAGAAGATTAAAGGCGGATGGACTGATATTGATGTGATTATCACGATGCCTTCGATTATGGGTAAAATCGGTGCGCTGGGTCGTGTGCTCGGCCCTCGCGGTTTGATGCCTAATCCGAAGAGTGGTACCGTAACTATGGAAATCGGTAAAGCTGTTACCGAGGTGAAACAAGGTAAAATCGATTTCAAAGTCGATAAAGCCGGTATTATTCACACTTCTATTGGTAAGGTGTCGTTCGAGGCAGCGAAAATAGCTGAGAATGCTCGCGCATTTATGGCTACAATCATTAAATTGAAACCATCGTCAGCGAAAGGTACTTATGTAAAAAGCGTTTATCTTTCAAGTACAATGAGCCGTGGTATCAAAATAGATACGAAGGCCATCGACGAGAAAAACTAAAGGAGACTGAAGTATGAAAAAGGAAGATAAAAGCATAATTATTTCGCAACTACAGGAAACTCTCAACGCGTATAGTCATTTCTATTTGACTGAAGCTCAAGGCTTGAATGCAGAACAAGTGAGCAAACTCCGCCGTTTGTGCAACGCACAAGATGTAAAAATGGTGGTTGTAAAGAATTCGTTGTTCAAAAAAGCTTTGGAGGCTAATGGCTTCGATACTTCGGCCTTGGCAGATTCGTTCAAAGAGAATACGACGGTATTGTTTTCGAATACGGGTAATGCGCCTGCTAAATTGATCAAAGAGTTTAGCAAAGATGCTCAGAAACCGGTTTTGAAGGCTGCTTATGTTGAGGAAAGTGTCTATGTAGGCGCCAACCAACTTGATGCCCTTGTTGCAATCAAGAGCAAGAACGAACTTATCGGCGAAATCATTACTTTGTTGCAATCGCCTGTTAAGAACGTTGTGTCCGCACTCCAATCCGGAGGTAATACGATTCATGGTGTGCTTCAAACACTCTCTGAACGATAAACAATTCAAAAAAATAAAATTACAAACACATAAAAATTTATTACAATGGCAGATTTGAAAGCTTTTGCAGAACAATTGGTTAACCTTACCGTTAAAGAAGTAAATGAGTTGGCCGAAATTTTGAAAAACGAATATGGTATCGAACCTGCAGCTGCAGCTGTAGCTGTAGCCGCCGGTCCTGCTGCTGGTGCAGCTCCGGCCGCCGAAGAGAAATCGTCGTTCGACGTTATCTTGAAATCGGCAGGTGCTAACAAACTTCAGATTGTAAAACTTGTGAAAGAACTCACAGGTCTTGGTTTGAAAGAAGCTAAAGATATCGTAGACGCTGCTCCAGCTGCTGTTAAAGAAGGGGTTGCTAAAGAAGAGGCCGAATCTCTGAAAAAGCAATTGACCGACGCAGGTGCTGAAGTTGAACTTAAGTAAGTCTAACACCCTGATTTTCAGGAAATTCGGTTTAGAATCCCGGTAAAACGGGACTCTAAGCCTTTTTATGTATAACACAAAGTAAGTTCAACAAATACACTAAATAAATGTCTTCAAATACTGAAAATCAACGAATTAGCTTTGCAACTATCCGAAATCAGATGGCATATCCTGATTTTTTGGAAGTGCAGCTAAAATCATTTCAAGATTTCTTCCAGCTTGATACTCCACCTGAGAAGAGAAAAAACGAAGGGTTGTATCGCGTATTTGCCGAGAATTTTCCGATTACGGATACGCGCAATAATTTCGTGTTGGAGTTCCTCGATTATTATATCGACCCGCCGCGTTATACCATCGAAGAGTGTATTCGTCGCGGTTTGACTTATAGTGTGCCGTTGAAGGCGAAACTGAAACTCTATTGCACCGATCCTGATCACGAGGATTTTGATACCGTGATTCAAGATGTGTATTTGGGGCCAATCCCTTATATGACGGCCAAAGGTACGTTTGTTATCAATGGTGCGGAGCGTGTAATTGTGTCGCAATTGCATCGTTCGCCGGGCGTGTTCTTTGGTTCGAGCATTCATGCCAACGGTACAAAATTGTATTCGGCGCGCATTATTCCGTTCCGCGGTTCGTGGATTGAATTTGCAACGGATATAAATAATGTGATGTATGCCTACATCGACCGCAAGAAAAAATTGCCGGTTACAACATTGTTGCGTGCCATCGGCTACGAGAGCGACCAAAATATTTTGGAAACGTTTGGTTTGGCCGAAGAGGTGAAAGTGAATAAAACAAATTTAAAAAAATATCTTGGGCGTAAATTGGCTGTCCGTGTGTTGAAAAAATGGACGGAAGATTTTGTCGATGAAGATACCGGCGAGGTGGCTAGCGTAGAGCGTTCGAAAGTGCTTGTTGACCGTGAAACAGTGCTCGAAGCCTCTCATATCGACGACATCATCGAGTCGGGCAATCAGACAATCTTGTTGCATAAAGAGGGACAAGATATGGATGATTTTACCATCATCTACAATACGCTCCAAAAAGACCCGAGTAACACGGAACGTGAAGCCGTGCTGCATATTTATCGTCAGTTGCGTAATGCCGAACCTGCCGACGATGCTTCGGCGCGCGAATTGGTGAACGGTTTGTTCTTCTCCGAAAAACGCTACGACTTGGGCGAAGTGGGTCGCTATCGCATCAACCGCAAATTGTTCGATGGCAAGACGGATAATATCGATGTACATGTGCTTGAAAAAGAGGACATTATCGCTATTATCAAATATCTGATTCAACTTATCAATTCGAAAGTTGAGGTCGATGATATTGACCACTTGAGCAATCGTCGTGTGCGCACGGTGGGCGAACAGTTGTACCAACAATTTAATGTGGGTTTGGCCCGCATGAGTCGTACTATTCGCGAACGCATGAATGTGCGTGATAATGAGGTGTTTACGCCTATCGATTTGATTAACGCGAAGACGATTTCGTCGGTTATCAATTCCTATTTTGGCACGAATGCGTTGTCGCAATTTATGGACCAAACCAATCCGTTGGCGGAGGTAACGCACAAACGTCGTTTGTCGGCACTTGGCCCCGGTGGTTTGAGCCGCGATCGCGCCGGTTTCGAGGTGCGCGACGTGCACTACACGCATTATGGCCGTTTGTGCCCAATCGAGTCGCCTGAAGGCCCGAACATCGGTCTGATCTCGTCGTTGTGCGTTTATGCAAAAATTAACGATTTGGGATTCATCGAGACGCCTTATCGTAAGGTGAATAACTGTCAGGTGGATTTGTCGGACAACGGCATCGTGTATATGACGGCCGAAGACGAAGAAAACCTGGTAGTGGCACAAGGTAATGCTCCGCTCGATGCCGATGGTCGCTTTATTCGCAACAAAGTGAAGTCGCGTTTGGAAGCCGATTTCCCGTTGGTTGCTCCCGACCGTGTCGATTTGATGGATGTGGCTCCGCAACAGATTGCTTCGATTGCCGCTGCCTTGATTCCGTTCTTGGAGCACGACGATGCTAACCGTGCGTTGATGGGTGCGAACATGATGCGTCAGGCAGTGCCTGTGTTGCGTCCGGAAGCACCGATTGTTGGTACAGGCATCGAACGTCAGTTGATACGCGACTCGCGTACGCAAATCATGGCCGAGGGCGAAGGTGTCGTCGAATTTGTCGATGCCAGCGTTATCCGCATTCGTTACGACCGCACCGAAGAGGAGGATTTTGTGAACTTCGATTCGTCGGTAAAAGAATATCGTTTGCCGAAATTTGAACGTACCAACCAAGATACCACCATCGACCTTCGTCCGATAGTGAAGAAAGGCGACAGAGTAACGTTGAACCAAATTATGACCGAAGGTTATTCGAGCCAAAATGGCGAGTTGGCCTTGGGACGCAACCTGAAAGTGGCTTATATGCCGTGGAAAGGTTATAACTACGAGGATGCTATTGTGATTAATGAACGCGTGGTTCGTGAAGACATTTACACGTCGGTTCATGTAAGCGAATACACCCTCGAAGTGCGCGAAACGAAACGTGGTTTGGAAGAGTTGACGTCCGATATACCGAATGTGAGCGAAGATGCTACCAAGAACTTGGACGAAAATGGTATCATTCGCATCGGTGCGCACGTTATTCCGGGCGATATATTGATTGGTAAAATCACGCCGAAAGGCGAAACCGACCCGACACCGGAAGAGAAACTTCTGCGTGCCATCTTTGGCGATAAAGCCGGCGATGTGAAAGATGCTTCGTTGAAAGCATCGCCCTCGCTGAAAGGTGTTGTGATAGGCCGCGAATTGTATGCCAAGGCGCAGCACACCCGCAAGAGCCGCAGCAACGACAAAGAGATATTGGCCAAACTTGATGCCGAGTTCGAAAAAGAAACGGCAGCCCTGAAAGCCCGCCTGATTGAAAAATTGGTGGCTGTAACGAGTGGCAAAACGTCGCAAGGCGTGAAAGATTTCTTGGGTGGCGACCTCATCCCGAAAGGTATGAAGTTTACGCAAAAAATGCTCAACGAAATCGATTATGCCACTGTACAACTCACGAAATGGACGACCGATGCGCACAAAAATGATTTGATTCGCGATATCGTGATGAATTATTTGCGCAAATATAAAGAAGCCGATGCACGTCTGAAACGTCAAAAATTCAATGTAACCATCGGCGATGAACTGCCTTCGGGCATCATCCAATTGGCCAAAGTCTATATCGCGAAAAAACGTAAAATTCGCGTGGGCGACAAAATGGCCGGTCGCCATGGTAACAAAGGTATCGTTTCGAAAATTGTCAGTCAGGAAGACATGCCGTTCCTCGAAGATGGTACGCCTGTCGATATCGTGTTGAACCCGCTGGGTGTGCCTTCGCGTATGAACCTCGGACAGATATTCGAGGCCGTACTTGGATGGGCAGGTAAAGAACTTGGCGTGAAATTTGCAACACCTATTTTCGATGGCGCATCGTTGGACGACTTGAATGAATGGTGCGACAAAGCCGGCGTGCCGCGTTATGGCAAAACCTATTTGTACGACGGCGGCACCGGCGAACGGTTCGACCAACCGGCTACCGTAGGTGTAACCTACTTCTTGAAACTTGGCCACATGGTCGAAGACAAAATGCACGCACGCTCCATTGGTCCATACTCGCTTATTACGCAACAGCCACTTGGCGGTAAAGCACAATTCGGCGGTCAGCGTTTTGGTGAGATGGAGGTTTGGGCACTCGAAGCCTTTGGCGCATCGTATATCCTGCAAGAGATTCTGACCGTGAAGTCGGACGATGTGTTGGGACGCGCTCGCGCTTACGAAGCCATCGTAAAAGGCGAACCGATGCCAAATGCCGGCATACCGGAATCGTTGAATGTATTGTTACACGAGTTGAGAGGTTTGGGTTTAAGTGTTTCGTTGGATTAACATCCGGCGAAACGCCAACCTGAAATTTAACTTTTTCAAATTTCACAAAGATTATGGCATTTAAAAGAGAAAATAAGACAAAAACAAACTTTAACAAGATTTCTATCGGTCTTGCATCGCCCGAAGAAATTCTCGAATCGTCGTATGGCGAGGTGCTGAAACCCGAAACCATCAACTATCGTACCTACAAACCCGAACGTGACGGCTTGTTTTGCGAACACATATTCGGTCCGTGCAAGGATTACGAGTGCCATTGCGGCAAGTACAAACGTATTCGTTACAAAGGTATAGTGTGCGACCGTTGCGGTGTCGAAGTTACCGAGAAAAAAGTGCGCCGCGAACGTTCCGGACACATCCAATTGGTGGTGCCGGTGGCGCATATCTGGTATTTCCGCTCGTTGCCCAACAAAATTGGTTACTTGCTTGGCATGCCCACAAAAAATCTTGACGCAATCATCTATTACGAAAAATATGTGGTGATTCAAGCAGGTGTGTTGGCCGAAATTACTGCCGAAGACGATGAACCCGTAACCGACGGCATGCTTTTGGATGAGGAGCACTACCTGAATTTATTGGATCGTTTGCCGAGCGATAACGCCCTTTTGGACGACTCTGACCCCAATAAATTCATCGCCAAAATGGGTGCCGAAGCCATTTACGATTTGCTCTGCCGCCTCGATTTGGACTCGCTGTCGTATCAGTTGCGCGACAAAGCCAATACCGATACGTCGCAACAGCGCAAGGCCGAAGCCTTAAAACGTCTGCAAGTGGTGGAATCGTTCCGCGCTGCACGCCCGAAAAACCGTCCGGAATGGATGATTCTGAAAGTCATTCCGGTGATTCCGCCCGAACTGCGCCCGTTGGTACCGCTGGACGGCGGCCGCTTTGCTACATCGGATTTGAACGATTTGTATCGCCGTGTTATCATTCGCAACAACCGCTTGAAACGCCTGATCGAAATTAAGGCTCCGGAAGTTATTCTGCGCAACGAAAAACGTATGTTGCAGGAAGCCGTTGACAGCCTGATAGACAACTCGCGTAAGACGACGGCTATGAAGAGCGACTCGAACCGTCCGCTGAAATCGTTGTCGGATAGTTTGAAAGGTAAACAAGGTCGTTTCCGTCAAAACTTGCTGGGTAAACGTGTTGACTATTCGGCACGCTCGGTTATCGTCGTTGGCCCCGAACTGAAAATGGGCGAATGCGGTTTGCCGAAAGATATGGCTGCCGAATTGTATAAACCGTTCATTATCCGTAAGTTGATAGAACGCGGTATTGTCAAAACCGTAAAATCGGCCAAAAAAATCATCGACCGCAAAGATCCTGTCGTTTGGGATATTTTGGAATATGTGATGAAGGGTCATCCTGTGTTGCTGAACCGTGCACCAACGTTGCACCGCTTGGGTATTCAGGCGTTCCAACCGAAAATGATAGAAGGTAAGGCCATTCAGTTGCATCCGCTGGCATGTACGGCATTCAACGCCGACTTCGATGGCGACCAAATGGCTGTGCATTTGCCGTTGAGCAACGAGGCTGTACTCGAAGCACAACTGCTGATGTTGCAATCGCACAACATTCTGAATCCGGCGAATGGCGCACCTATTACAGTGCCGTCGCAGGACATGGTTTTGGGCTTGTACTACATCACCAAACCGCGCAAAGGCGCTAAAGGCGAAGGCATGAAATTCTACTCGCCCGAAGAGGTCGAAATAGCCTACAATGAAAAACAAATCGATGTGCATGCTATCATATCGGTGCGTGTGAAAGATTTGGACGAAAACGGCAATTTGGTAGAACGCATGGTGGACGAAACTACTGTCGGACGCGTGATTGTGAATAAATATGTGCCCGAAGAGTGCGGATTTATCAACCAACTGATTTCGAAAAAATCGTTGCGCGACATCATCTCGTTTGTCATCGAAAAAGCCGGTGTGGCTCGTACCGCCCAATTCTTGGACGATATTAAAAACCTGGGTTACAAGATGGCGTTTGTCGGCGGTTTGTCGTTCAACTTGTCGGATGTAATCATTCCGGAAGAGAAAGATGCGCTTGTACAAAAAGGGTATGAAGATGTAGAAGGCATTTTGGCCGACTACAATATGGGTTTTATCACCAATAACGAACGTTATAACAAAATTATTGATACATGGACTGAGGTGAACAGTAAGTTGGCCAAAGTCGTTATCGATCGTTTGGCGGCCGACCAACAAGGCTTTAACTCGGTGTACATGATGTTGGATTCGGGCGCTCGTGGTTCGAAAGAACAGATTCGTCAGTTGTCCGGCATGCGTGGTCTGATGGCCAAACCGCAAAAAGCCGGTGCCGAAGGCGGTCAGATTATCGAAAACCCGATTTTGTCCAACTTTAAGGAAGGCTTGTCGGTGCAAGAATACTTTATTTCGACGCACGGTGCTCGTAAAGGTTTGGCCGATACGGCGTTGAAGACGGCCGATGCCGGTTATCTGACCCGTCGTTTGGTCGATGTGTCGCACGATGTTATCATTACCGAAGAGGATTGTGGCACGTTGCGCGGCTTGGTTGCTACCGAATTGCGGAATAAAGAACAGGTCGTTTCGTCGTTGTACGAACGCATCTTGGGACGTGTATCGGTACACGATGTGTTCCATCCGCAAACGGGTGAACTGATAGTGGCCGCCGGTGACGAAATCACAGAAAAAGAGGCTAAAATTATCCAAGAATCGCCCATTGAACGCGTCGAAATACGTTCGGTGTTGACGTGCGAATCGAAACATGGCGTTTGCGCCAAATGCTACGGTCGCAACTTGTCAACAGGTCGTTTGGTCAATCGCGGCGAGGCGGTCGGCGTTATTGCGGCACAATCCATCGGTGAGCCCGGTACACAGTTGACACTGCGTACGTTCCACGTCGGTGGTGTGGCATCGAACATTGCTGCCGAATCCAATATGGTATCGAACTACGATGGTATTTTGTTGATAGACGAGTTGCGCACGGTGCAAGCACAAGATGCCGCCGGCAATGCGTATGATGTAGTTGTCAGCCGTCAGGCCGAAGCGCGCATCATCGATGCAAATACCGGCATTTTGTTGTCCACCCCGCAATCCATTGCGTATGGTTCGAAATTGTTCTTCCAAAGCGGTGCTACCGTGAAGAAAGGCGACAAAATCTGCGAATGGGACCCGTTCAATGCCGTTATCATCTCGGAAGTTGAGGGTAAACTCGAATTCGAAAATATGATTGAAAACGTAACGTACAAAGTGGAGTCGGACGAAGCCACCGGTCTGCGCGAACGTATCATTATCGAATCGAAAGAGAAAAACAAAATGCCTGCAGCGCACATCAAAGACAAGAAAGGCGAGATACTGAAAACGTACAACTTGCCGGTAGGCGCACACTTGGTGGTCGAAGAAAAACAAACCATCAAAACGGGCGATTTGCTGGTAAAAATACCGCGTGCCGTGGGTAGCGCCGGCGATATTACCGGTGGTCTGCCGCGTGTAACCGAATTGTTCGAAGCACGTAATCCATCGAATCCGGCCATCGTTGCCGAAATCGACGGCGAAGTGCTGTTTGGCAAAGTGAAACGTGGTAACCGCGAAATCAGCGTTGTGTCGAAAACGGGCGAAGAGAAGAAATATCTCGTTCCGTTGTCGAAACAGATACTTGTGCAGGAGAATGACTATGTGCGTGCCGGAACACCGCTGTCCGACGGTGTGATTACGCCTGCCGACATCTTGGCCATCAAAGGCCCGACGGCTGTACAGGAATACATTGTTAACGAAGTGCAAGACGTATATCGTCTGCAGGGTGTGAAAATCAACGACAAACATTTCGAAGTGATTGTGCGTCAAATGATGCGCAAGGTCGAAATTGCCGAATCGGGCGACACCTGTTTCCTCGAAGGACAAATTGTCGATAAAATCGACTTCAACGAGGCCAACGACCGTATTTGGGGCAAAAAAGTGGTTGTCGATGCCGGCGATAGCGAAACGTTGCAGGCCGGTCAGATTGTTACCGCCCGCAAATTGCGCGACGAAAACAGCCTGCTGAAACGCCACGACAAACGTTTGGTCGAAGTGCGCGATGCCATGCCGGCCACCTCGAGTCAGGTGCTGCAAGGTATTACGCGTGCGGCATTAGGTACCAAGAGCTTTATGTCGGCAGCGTCGTTCCAAGAAACCACGAAAGTGCTGAACGAAGCCGCTATCAACGCCAAAGTTGACAGATTGGAAGGCATGAAGGAGAACGTGATTGTAGGTCTGCGGATTCCGGCCGGTACAGGTTTACGCGAGTACGACAAACTTGTGGTGGCCTCGATGGAAGACTACGAGCGTTCGAAAGCTGAACGCGAAACCGAAGCATAAATCGTTGGTTGTTTTTAATTTACTGGACATCGGGGACGTAAACCATACGCCCTCGATGTTTTTTTTGTTTTTGTTGACCGAAAATTTGGCAGAATGAAAAAAAATGTGTAACTTTGCAACGTTGATGGAGTAGGGGACTTGACAAAGTCCCCTACGCTATTGATAAAACCACAGAATTTGATAATAAAAAAGCACTTTAGTGTATGATAGACAAGCAGTTAGTTGAAACGATAGTAACTGAAAAATTGGTTGGTACGGATTGCTTTTTGGTCGATGTGTCGGTGTCGTCGGACAATGTGATTGTAGTCGAAATAGACAACGAAACCGGTATCGACATCGATTTTTGTGTGGAACTGAGCCGCTATATCGAATCGAGGCTCGACCGCGATGCCGAAGATTTTGAGTTGGAAGTTGGTTCGGCCGGTCTGACGGCGCCCTTCAAAGTGCAGGGACAATATCGCAAAAATGTGGGGCATGAGGTTGAACTGCTGACCAAAGATGGTCGTAAGTTGTCGGGTGTGTTGAGCGCCGTGTCTGACGATACGTTTGCCGTGGACATCACCACGATGGTGAAACCCGAAGGCGCCAAACGCAAAATACCGCAAACCGATACGCTGACCTTTGCTTACGCTGACGTAAAACAAGTGCGCGCCGTGCTGAAGGTGTGATTTGTAAGTGGTTGATTTTGAGAAAAATAAAAACGTATAATATATCAAATAAAAATTATGGCACGAAAAGAAAATGTCAATTTGATTGACACATTCGCAGAATTTAAGGAGTTGAAGAACATTGATCGCTCGACGATGATTTCCATATTGGAAGAATCGTTCCGTAGTGTGATTGCCAAAATGTTCGGCTCGGATAAGAATTACGACGTGATTATCAACCCCGACAAGGGCGATTGCGAAATATTTCGTAATCGTATCGTGGTAGAAGACGGCATGGTGAAAAACCCGAACACCGAAATTTCGTTGTCCGAGGCCAAACAAATCGAGGACGATTACGAAGTCGGCGAAGAAGTTACCGACCAAGTGGATTTTATGCAGTTTGGTCGTCGTGTGGTGCTGAATTTGCGCCAAATTCTGGCCACGAAAATCATGGATTTGCAAAAAGAGGCTCTTTATTCGCAATACAGCGAATTGGTTGGCCTTGTGGTAACGGGCGAAGTGTATCAGGTGTGGAAAAAAGAGGTATTGCTGCTCGACGACGATGGCAACGAGATGTTGTTGCCGAAAGATGCACAAATTCCGACCGATTTTTTCCGCAAAGGCGATGTCGTTCGTGCTATTGTCGATCACGTTGATAATCAGAACAATAATCCCAAAATTTATTTGTCGCGCATATCGCCCGAATTTTTGGAACGTTTGTTCGAGATAGAGGTTCCAGAAGTGCACGATGGCTTGATTACCATCAAAAAAATAGCGCGCATTCCCGGCGAACGCGCCAAAGTGGCTGTGGAGTCGTACGACGACCGCATCGATCCGGTAGGAGCCTGCGTGGGCGTGAAAGGCGCTCGTATTCACGGCATTGTGCGCGAACTGCGTAACGAGAGCATCGATGTGATAAACTACACGAACAACCTTGGATTGTTTATCTCGCGTGCGTTGGGTCCTGCAAAAATCACAGCCATCGAATTCGACCACGAGAACAAGAAAGCGAGTGTTTACATCAAACCCGAAGAGGTGTCGCTGGCTATCGGTAAAGGCGGCTCGAATATTAAATTGGCAACCATGTTAAGTGGTTATACTATAGAGGTTTACCGCGACGATGCCACATTGGAACACGATAGCGATGATATCTATTTGGACGAATTTAACGACGAAATCGATCAGTGGGTTATCGATGCACTGAAAGCGGTTGGTTGCGATACGGCGAAAGCGGTGTTGGCTATCCCGCGCGATGAGTTGATAACTCGTACCGATTTGGAAGAAGAGACTATCGACGATGTGCTGCGCATATTGCAAGCCGAGTTCGAGGATTGATCGTCTGCGAAGCAGATTGCCGTTGATGGCGCATTTTTTGGGGATACCAAGTATTACAAACAGAGAAAAATAGTTTATTGAAAAAGAAAATTTACGTATGGCACGATTAAGACAGGTTATTATAAAATTGAATATCGGACTGGCGAGGGCGGTCGAGTTTTTGAATAGCAAGGGCGGCAATTTCGATGATGACAATCCCAATGCAAAATTGACGAGCGAGCAGGAACAGATGCTGCTGCGCGAATTCGGTACCGACGAAATGATCAAACAAGAATCGGATCGGTTGATGCAGGAACGTATCGAAAAAGAACGCGAGAAAGAAGAAGTCAAACAAGATAAAGCGGAAGAACCCAAACCGGTCGAAGAGATTGTTATCAGCGTTGAACTCCCGCACTTGAAGCCTGTGGCGACAATCGATTTGGATGCCGTTGGCAAACCGCCCGTCAAAACCGAAGAGAAACCTGCAGCACCGGTAGAAACACCTAAACCGGCACCGCAGCCCGAGCAGGAAAAACCGGTCGAGGCACCTGCTGAACCGCGCCGTGAAGCGCAGCCCGACGAGGTGTTTACCTATCGCAAGGTGGAATTTGAAAATAACCTGAAGATGGTGGGCAAAATTGATTTGAACGCCATCAACGATGCTACGCGCCCGACCAAAAAATCGAAAGATGCCAAACGTAAAGACCGCGTTGAAAAACCAACGGCCAAGGCGACGGCGCCATCGGCTCCGGCCAAAAAAGAAGAGATATTCCGTACGGATATCCCGCAACTCGACGGCCCGCACACTGTCGGCAAAATTGCTTTGACCGACGAGCCCGGATCGCGCAAAAAACGTAAACGCATCGGCAAAAACGAACGTGTCGATATAAATAAAGTGTCGGGCGGTGTGCGCGACAAGAAAAATAAACGCTCGATACATGTGGCGAACGTCAGCGAGGAAGATGTCGCTTTGCAGATAAAGGAAACGCTGGCGCGCCTGACCGAAAATAAACGCAGCAACAAAAAAGCCGCCGACTATCGTAAAAACAAACGCGAAGCCGTGGCGCAACGTCAGCAGGAGCAAGCCGCCGCCGAACGCCGCGCCGAAGGCATACTGAAATTGACCGAATTCGTAACAGCCAACGATTTGGCTACGATGATGAATGTGCCTGTAACACAGGTAATTCAGACTTGTTTCAACTTGGGATTGTTCGTCTCGATAAACCAACGTTTGGACGCCGAAACCATCAATATTGTGGCCGATGAATTTGGCTTCAAGACCGAATTCGTCAGTGCCGATGTGGCGCATGCCATCGAGGAAGATGCTGATCGTCCCGAGGATTTGGAACCGCGTTCGCCGATTGTAACGGTTATGGGACACGTCGATCATGGTAAAACATCGCTGTTGGACTATATCCGCAAATCGAATGTCATTGCCGGCGAGGCCGGTGGCATTACACAGCATATCGGCGCCTACAATGTGAAACTTGACGATGGTCGTCATATCACGTTTTTGGATACGCCGGGACACGAGGCCTTCACGGCGATGCGTGCGCGTGGTGCCAAAGTTACCGATATTGCTATTATCATTGTGGCGGCCGACGACGGTGTGATGCCGCAAACGGTCGAGGCTATCAATCATGCGTCGGCAGCAGGCGTACCGATAGTGTTTGCCATCAACAAGGTGGACAAACCGAATGCCAATCCCGATAAAATCAAAGAAGAATTGGCTAATATGAATTATATGGTCGAGGAGTGGGGCGGTAAGTACCAATCGCAAGACATTTCGGCCAAAAAAGGTCTTGGCGTGAAAGAATTGCTCGAGAAAGTGTTGCTCGAGGCCGATTTGCTCGATTTGAAAGCCAATCCGAATCGTAAGGCGTCGGGGTCGGTTATCGAATCGACCTTGGACAAAGGACGTGGCTATGTGGCTACCGTGTTGGTGAGCAACGGCACGTTGCATGTGGGCGATGTGGTGCTGGCCGGTACGGCTTACGGGCGCATCAAAGCCATGTTCAACGAGCGCAATCAACGCATCAAAGAGGCCAAACCGTCCGAACCGGTTATCATTCTTGGTTTGAACGGCGCTCCACAGGCCGGCGACAACTTTAATGTATTCGACCAAGACCACGAGGCACGCGACATTGCAGCGCGTCGCGAACAATTGGCGCGCGAACAGAGTTTGCGCACATCGAAACACCTTACGCTCGAGGAACTTGGGCGTCGTCGGGCTTTGGGCGATTTCCACGAACTGAACGTCATTGTGAAAGGCGATGTCGATGGTTCGATCGAGGCTTTGTCCGATTCGTTGATAAAACTATCGACGCCGGAGGTGCAAGTGAATGTGATTCACAAGGCTGTGGGACAGATTTCGGAATCGGATGTGATGTTGGCTGCAGCATCGAATGCCATTATCATCGGTTTCCAAGTGCGCCCGTCGGCCGATGCACGCAAAACTGCCGAACGCGAGGAGGTCGATATTCGCTTGTACTCAATCATTTACGATGCTATCGAGGAGTTGAAAGCCGCTATGGAAGGATTGCTCTCGCCCGAAATCAAGGAAGAGATAACGGCAACGCTCGAAATTCGCGAGACATTCAAAATCAGCAAGGTTGGCACTGTGGCCGGCTGTATGGTGAAAGAGGGCAAAATCGCACGTTCCAACAAAGTGCGCCTCATTCGCGATGGCATTGTGGTTTACACCGGCGATTTGGCTTCGCTCAAACGTATGAAAGACGACGTGAAAGAGGTGGCCAGCGGCTTTGAATGCGGCTTGAATATTGCCAATTACAACGACATCAAAGTGGGCGATATTATCGAAGGCTTTGTCGAAGTTGAAGTGAAAAAGACGCTGTAAACTGTTGATAGATAGCGTATTCCTGTAATTTTCTTGGCACGGGTTTTCGGATTCGTGCCAATTTGTATAACGCTACATTGTAACTATGTCGATAATTGATATTATATTGCTGATACCGTTGGCTTATGGCCTGATTCGCGGTTTGTTTCGCGGTTTTTTCAAGGAGATTGCTTCTGTGGTCGGAATTGTGTTGGGCATGTGGGCCGCGCGGGCGTTTGCGCCGGCTTTGGCCGATTGGTTTGCTACGCTGTGCGATTATGCGCAGACGGTATTGTTGCCGGCGGCCTATCTCGTTATATTTTTGGCGGTGGCCGTAGTGCTGCGGGTGTTGGCATTCTGTTTGGAAAAACTATTCAGTTTTGCGGCATTGGGTTGGTTGAACAAATTGGCAGGCGCCGCTTTTGGCCTGCTGAAAATGTGGCTGATTTTGGGCGTTTGCGTGTTGTGCTTCGACACGATGAATGCGCATGTGCGCATGGTCGAGCAGTCCACTATCGACGAATCGGTGCTGTATGAACCCACTAAAATGTCGATAGATAGGTGTTTACCATTCCTGCTGCCCGAAACATTGATGCAGCAAATGGACGACGCCCGGCAACAAGGTGTCAATCGTTTGCAACAATCTGTTTTTGACGGAGAGTAAATTTATGAAACACCTTTTGTGTGCTTTGTTGTTGATGATTGCGGTGGATTTGTCGGCAAGCGCCGTCAACGATTGTCCGCGTGGCAAAGTCGATTGTCGTGGTGCTTGCGGCATGATGGTCGATGCCAATGGCGATGGTTTTTGCGACCGTGGCGGTTTGTCGCGTACTGACGATTATTGGGTGCTCGAAATCGCATTGGGCTTGTTGGCGTTGTATCTGGTTTCGACCATCTTGTCGGCCAAAAAAGTGTATTCCAAAAGCGTACATCGCAAAATTTGGAACTATGCTTTGCTGATAACGTTTCTGGTATCGGGGCTGTTGGGTTTGTGGTTGGCCGTTGTTGTGCGCTATGGCATTTCTTTGCCCGATTATCATGCGTGGCTGGTGTGGCATGTCAATGTCGGCATCGCCATGGCGCTCATCGGTGTGATACATTGTGTTTGGCACTTGCGTTACTATTTCCCTTGCAAAAAATGATGAATGAATTTGAACAATACGATTATTCGGGCGTACCTTCGCCGTGCTATGTGCTCGAAGAGACGCTCTTGCGTCGCAATTTGGCACTGATAAAATCGGTGGCCGAACGTGCCGGCGTCGAAATTATTCTGGCGTTCAAGGCGTTTGCGTTGTGGCGTACATTTCCAATTTTTCGCGAATATATTCGGTGTACGACGGCGAGTTCGTTGAGCGAAGCGCGTATGGCTTACGAAAAATTCGGCACCAAGGCGCACACTTATGCGCCGGTTTACACGGCGGCCGAGTTCGAACAAATAGTACTGTGCAGTAGTCATATCACTTTCAACTCGTTGACTCAGTATGCCAAATATGCTGCTTTGGCGGCATCGAAAGGTATCTCGTGCGGTTTGCGCATCAATCCGGAATTTTCCGATGTCGAAACCGATTTGTACAATCCGTGTGCGCCGGGATCGCGCTTGGGCGTAACGGCCGACAAGTTGGCTGCCTTGCCCGAAGGCATCGAAGGGTTGCATTTTCATACATTGTGCGAGTCGTCGTCGTTCGATTTGGAGCGGACTTTGACGGTTGTCGAACAGCGCTTCGGACATCTTTTCCCGCAGATTAAATGGCTCAACATGGGCGGCGGACATTTGATGACGCGTGCCGACTACGACACCGAACATTTGATAGCCATTTTGCAGGCGTTTCGGCGCAAATATCCGCATCTACAACTGATACTTGAACCGGGCAGCGCATTTGCGTGGCGTACGGGCGTGTTGCTGGCTACTGTTCAAGATGTTGTTGAAAATCACGGCGTTAAGACTGCTTTGCTCGATGTGTCGTTTGCGTGCCACATGCCCGATTGTTTGGAAATGCCTTACAAACCTGCGATTGTGGGTGCTACCGATGTGCAGGAAGGCAAACCCACCTATCGTATGGGAGGCAATTCGTGCCTCAGTGGCGATTTCTGCGGGTCGTGGAGTTTCGACCGCGAATTGTGCGTCGGCGACCGCATCGTCTTCGAGGATATGATTCACTACACAACGGTGAAAACCACCATGTTCAACGGCATTTCGCATCCGAGTATTGCGTTGCGCCACACCGATGGCACGTTGGAAATGTTGCGGCAATTTACATGTGAGGATTATTTTGATCGTATGGATTGATTTTGCGTTGTGTGCAAAAATAAATAGGGCTGTCTCCTGACAAGGAACGACAGCCTTTTTTTTGGTGTGCGGCATATAGGACTCGAACCTACACGTCTCTCGACACCAGATCCTAAGTCTGGCGCGGCTACCAATTACGCCAATGCCGCAGAGCGATTGTTCGGCTGCAAAGGTACAAATTTATTCGCATATATGCAAATAAAATCACACATCGATGTCGAGATTGATGATCAATGAGCGATATTCCGGTCGTTGCAGGAGCGAACGTGCGCTGTCGTCAATCTGTTTTTTACATTGTTCGGGCGACAACCCTATTTCAAATTTCAGTAAAATATGTTTTATAAACTGATTTCGGATACGACCGACGGGCGGATTGTCGGGGCCAAAAATGCGTTGTGTGCCAAATTGGTTGCATAGTGTGTGTGCCAATCGTCGCGCCGCTTCGTTGAGGGTGTCGGGGGCGTGATGTTTCAGGGTTATTTGCACCAACCGATAGTATGGCGGATAGTGAAATTGTTGTCGCTCGGCCATCTCCCGATCGAAAAATGCACGGTAATCCCCGTTTTTCACATACTGAATGATAGGGTGTTGCGGTTGCGAAGTCTGCAACACCACCACGCCCTGTCGGTGGCAACGTCCGGAGCGACCACTTACCTGGGTCAGCAGTTGGAATGCGCGCTCGTTGGCTCTGAAATCGGGATAATTGAGCAGATTATCGGCGTTGAGAATGCCCACCAATCCCACATTCCCGAAATCTAATCCTTTGGCAATCATCTGTGTGCCAACAAGAATGTCGATGTCGTGGTTGTCGAATTGTTCGATGATGCGTGCAAAGGCGTTTTTGTTGCGCACGGCATCCATGTCCATACGTCCGATGCGCGCCTGTGGAAATAGTGATGCAATTTCGTGTTCCACCTGCTCGGTGCCGAAACCGTGCATTTGTAGTGTTGGCTGTTGGCAGTTGGGACACGTTGCGGGCAGGGTTTGTGTGTAACCGCAGTAGTGGCACGTCAGTTTGTTGAAACGTTGGTGGTAGGTCAGGCTGACATCGCAGTGCGGACAGCGCGGAACCCAACCGCATTGTCGGCATTCGGTGTAGGGAGCAAAACCACGACGGTTCTGAAACAGAATGATTTGTGCACCATCGGTCAGGGCTTCGCCCATTTTAGCAACTAAAAAATCGGAAAAGTGGCCTGTCATCTGTTTTTTGCGATACATCTCGGTCAAATCGACCGCTATGATCGATGGCTGTGGTATGTGTGTGTAGCGTGTGGATAGTTCTACCAATCCAAATTTGCCGTTCAAGGCGTTGCAGTAACTTTCGACAGCCGGCGTGGCGCTACCGATGAGGGCTTTGGCGTTAAATTGCGAGGCCAGCATCAGGGCGGCGTTGCGTGCGTGGTAGCGTGGGCCGGTGTCCGATTGTTTGTACGATGCATCGTGTTCTTCGTCCACAATGACAAGCCCCAAATTGTCGAACGGCAGAAAGAGTGCTGTGCGCGTGCCGATGATGATTTTGCGCGACTCCCGACTCAACAAGTTTTGCCATGTCTCGACCCGTTCGGCTTCAGAATATTTGGAGTGATAGACGCCGAGTGCTTCGCCAAAAATGCTTTTCAAACGCATGGTCAACTGCGTGGTGAGCGCAATTTCGGGTACCAAAAAGAGCACCTGTTTCCCTTGACGTAGCACATCGTTTATCAGGTGCGTGTAGATTTCGGTTTTGCCGCTGGCGGTTACGCCATGCAGCAACACCACGTTTTTCTGTTGCCATTGTTGGCGAATGGCCTGATAGGCTGCTTGTTGTTCCGGCGTCAGGGTAACGGGTTCGGCCGATTTTGTGAATGTTTCCAAACGCGACACTTCTTGTGCAATTTGCCGGAAAATGCCGCGTTCGATGAGTGCCGTGCAGATGTTCGATGCGCATTGAGCGTGTTGCAACAAGTCCGTTTTTTTGACAAGCCCGCCTTCGGGACTGAGTGCAAGATAGGCTTGTAGCAGTTGTTGTTGGCGTTTTGCGCGTGCCGGCATACAGCGCAATGCTTCGTCCGGTTGTGCGGCATAGCGGTCGGCCAATCCGACAAAATACGCTGTGCGTGGCGCGTATTGTTCGTTGATTTCTTCGGTGAGTGTTACAAATCCGCGATTCAGTAGTTTTTTGATGGCCGGAAGTGCGTTTTTCACCTCCAAAGCGTTGTTGATGGCTTGTATGGAGAGCGGTTTTTCGCTCAACAGGGTGCAAATGCGTTGTTCGTTTGCCGATAATTCACCCTCTGGTTGGGCGTCGGTCAACTCCACCATCGTCTCGCTTTCGAGTTTCAGAGCCGACGGCATAGCAATGCGGTAAATGTCGCCTAAACTCGTTCGATAGTAGGTCGCCAACCATTGCCAAAATTGCAGTTGCGCAGGTCGTACGGTGGGGGCGTCGTCGAGTTGAAACGTGATGGCTTTGATAGTGCTACAGTCGGGTGCCTGCGTGTCGATGCGATACACGATGCCCGTGTAAAAACGTCGTGCGCCGAAAGGCACCACCACGCGCATACCGACAGCGAGCGTGTGCTCCATGGTGTCGGGAATGGCATACGAGTAGGTTTGTCCTAACGGAAATGGCAGTATGACGTCGGCGTATAACATAATCTGTGCAAAATTACAAAAAAAATGCCGATTTATTTGGTTAATTCAAAAAAAAAGTGTACCTTTGCAGCGCAATTCGGGGTATTAGCTCATCTGGTAGAGCGCAACACTGGCAGTGTTGAGGTAAGCGGTTCGAGTCCGCTATACTCCACCAACGCCTTTCAATAGGGCATTAGAGTAAAAAACGACGACACATTTTTGTGTTGCCGCTTTTTTTGTTTTTACGGATACGCTGCTCGCTTTAACGGCGGCGGCGCCATGGCTTGTCGGGGTTGACGGGGCGGTCGTCCTGCTGCTTGCGCCGACGATTTTCGTAACGCTGTGCCGCTTTAGGATTGTCAAATTTGTCGGGGTATTTGCCGCCGGTGCGTTGCTTGTCGGGACGGAATGGAACGTTGTCCTGCTTGTCGCGTTTGCCTACCAATTCCACGGTTAGTTTGCCTCCGCGCGCCTCGAACGCTTCGAGCACTTGGTTGGCTTGGTCGGCATACACATCGAAATAGGTGCCGCGCTGGGCAATTTCGATGTCGCCAATGCTGATGGTGCGGTCGTTGGTGATGTCGTTGATGGCGCTGAGTATGGTGCGTGGCGTGGCGTTGTGGCGGAATCCCAGATTGATGAGCATGCGAACACGTTGCCCGCGTTTTTTTGGCGCACGAGTTTTGCTTTTGGTGCCGATTTCGTTGTCGCTTTTTTCGGGCAGATTCAAATCCTCGGCATCGCGGTAGTAGTCGAGAAAACGGTTGAATTCCAACGATACAAAACGCCGAATCACATCTTCTTTCGACAAATAGTCTAATTTTTTGAAAACGTGCGGCAGAAATTGATCAATCTGCTCGTCGTTCACTTGCACTTGTTCCATGCGCTCTATCAGGTGGAATAGTTGGCGTTTGCAGATGTCGATGCCTAACGGAATGCGTGCGCGTTCGAATTTCTTTTTGATAATGTGTTCGATGGTGCGTATTTTGCGTTGTTCGCGTTGATGCACAATCGATATGGATATGCCGCGTTTGCCGGCGCGTCCGGTGCGTCCGCTGCGGTGTGTATATACTTCGACGTCGTCGGGCAGATTGTAGTTGATGACGTGTGTGAGGTCGCTGACGTCGAGCCCGCGGGCGGCCACGTCGGTGGCAACCAATATTTGCAGATGCCGAATGCGGAATTTGTTCATCACATTGTCGCGTTGTGCCTGACTGAGGTCGCCATGCAGTGCATCGGCGTTGTATCCGTCGGCCATCAGTTTGTCGGCCACTTCTTTGGTCTCTTGGCGTGTGCGACAGAAGACGATGGCGTAAATGTCGGGATTCATATCGACGATGCGTTTCAACGCCAGATAGCGTTGCTTGGCCTGTACCATGTAGTAGATGTGATCGACGTTTTCGGCGCCGGCGTTGCGTGTGCCGACGGCTATTTCGGTGGCATCGGTCATGTATTGTCGGGCAATGCGCGCAATCTCGTTGGGCATGGTGGCCGAGAATAACAAGGTGCGTCGTTCGTCAGGTACCGATTGCAAAATGGTTTCCAAGTCCTCTTTGAATCCCATGTCGAGCATTTCGTCGGCTTCGTCGAGTACTAAATACCGCACGTTTTCCAAATGCACTTTGCCGCGTTTGTTCAAGTCGATTAGCCGACCGGGCGTGGCTACCAAAATCTGCGGTTGAATATCGAGTTGTTTGTATTGCGTTACAATGTTTTCGCCACCATATACGGGCACTATTTTGGCATTGGTCAGGTGGGTGGCGTAATGCTTCAGGTCGTTGGCTATCTGAATGCAAAGTTCGCGTGTGGGCGACAGAATGAGTGCCTGAATGTGTTGTTGCGCAGTGTCGATTTTGGTCAGCAAGGGCAGCCCGAATGCTGCGGTTTTGCCGGTGCCTGTTTGCGCCAAGGCCACCAAGTCGCCCTCTTGCTCCAACAAGAATGGAATCACTTGTTCCTGAATCGGCATGGGCGATTCGTAGCCGAGTTCGGTTATAGCCGTCAGGATTTCGGGACGAAGTCCCAAATCTTCAAATTTTGTCATGTCGTTTTGTGTTACACGTTGCAAAGTATTGGCTCGAAAATTCTTGTCAGTTGCCAATATTGGCGTGTAAAAACCCTACGAAAACAGGCGCGAGGCCGTGAAGAATTTAATCAAGAAAATACGTCGAAACGTCGGTTTGTAAATCGAGTGCAAAGGTACGAAAAAAAATAGAATTACGGCGTATCCGGCGGCCGGTTTGTACAAAAAAAATTATTGCCCTTTGCCTTTGATGATGACACCGATAGTGAACAACAGAATTTTGAGGTCGGTTTTCAAACTCATGTTATCCAAGTAGATGATGTCGTAGTTCAGTCGGTCTATCATCTTATCCAAGGTGTCTGTGTAGCCTACTTTGATAGGCCCCCACGAGGTGAGTCCCGGTCGGATGCGGTAAATCAAACAGTAGTAGGGCGCACGTTGCGTTATTTTGTCGATGTAGAATTTGCGCTCGGGACGTGGCCCGACAAAACTCATTTCGCCTTTGAGTATGTTCCAAAATTGCGGCATCTCGTCCAGCCGGTATTTGCGCAGCCAACGTCCGATGGCAGTGGTGCGTTTGTCGTGCGGCGAACTTAGCTGCGGTCCGGTGTGTGCTTCGGAGTCGGTGTACATGGTGCGAAATTTGATAATTGTAAATGGGCAACCATGCATGCCGATGCGCTCTTGCTTGTAGAGTACGGGGCCGGCCGATGTACATTTAATGCCAATGGCACACACTAACCATAGTGGCGATGTTACAACGATGGCCATCAACGATACTGCGACGTCGAAGGCGCGCTTGATGCTGAGTTCGCAATCGCTCATCGTGTGTTCGGTTATCGATACCAATGCCGGACCCGACAGATTATTGATGCGAATTTTGCCTATCAGTATTTCGTTGATGCGTGGAACAAATTGAATCTCGATATTGAGCGGGTACAATTTGTCGATTATTTGGTATAATTGTGTGTTGTCGTCATCTACGGCTACGATGGCGGTGTAGATGTTGTGTCGGTGTTTTAAGGCGGGCATGTCGTCTATATCTCCCAACAACGGTTGTATGTCGGGTTGTCGGGCTTCGCCGGGCGTGGACGCAATAAAACCGATTACGCGGTTTCCGTCGTTGTTGTGGCGAAGGTCTTGGGCGATGCGCAGCGCACAGGCGCCGGTGCCGATGATGACGGTGTTGTAGGCTATCTGACCTCGATGGACGGCGTGCTGCGTGCTTAACGTAATACCCAAACGAAATACATACGATAGAACAAATTGCAGCACAAACAGCACCAATAGCGAATAGTAGTAGCGCTGGTAACCGGCGACCTCGTCGTCTAATATGATGATGAAAAAGGCCGACAACGCAATAATGGCCGAAGCGATGCCGGTGGTGGCTATGTCGTTGACCAACGTGCGCTTGTAGGGGCGCATGTAGAAACCTGATAAATAATGTATAATGAGGCAGCCTAATGGATAGAGTATCAGGGGGGTGTAAAAGTTGAATGCCGGAATCAAAATCTCGTCGTAACCAAACACGCGACCCTCGTACACCATCCAACGGAAGCATAAGAACAACAGCCAAACGCACCATGCCGATAGGATGTCGGCACAGATGTATTTTGCGCGTTGGCGGTTTCGATTGATGTTGTGATGCGATGCCATCTCGTTTTTATAACGCAAAAATCGTTCTTTTATTGCTGGCGGCGATGGCCGTTTGATGTAATTTTTGTACAAAGGTTTAACATCGCAAAGGTACGAAAAAAAAACTCATCCCCAAATGTTTGGGAATGAGTTTTTTTCGTGTGTTCGATGTGCAATTATTTGCAGATAACGCGAGCCATTTCGAGCACTTTGTTCGAATAGCCCCATTCGTTGTCGTACCAAGCGCACACTTTGACGAACGTTTTGTCGAGTTGGATACCGGCTTTAACGTCGAAAATCGAAGTGCGGGCATCGTTGCGGAAATCGGTCGAAACAACGGCGTCTTCCGTGTAGCCGAGTACGCCTTTCAGTTCACCTTCCGAAGCCTCTTTCATGGCTTTGCAGATGTCTTCGTACGAAGTCTCTTTGGCCAATTCGCAGGTCAGGTCAACAAACGATACGTCCGAAGTCGGAACGCGGAGCGACATACCGGTCAGTTTGCCGTTCAGCTCGGGCAACACTTTGCCTACGGCTTTGGCAGCGCCTGTCGACGACGGAATGATGTTTTCCAAAATGCCGCGACCGCCGCGCCAGTCTTTCTTCGAAGGACCGTCAACAGTCTTTTGTGTGGCTGTGGCAGCGTGTACTGTGGTCATCAAACCGCGAACAATGCCGAATTTGTCGTTCAGCACTTTCGAGATAGGAGCCAAGCAGTTGGTGGTGCAGCTTGCGTTCGAAATGATTTTTTGTCCGGCGTATGTGTTGTGGTTTACGCCATAAACGAACATCGGGGTAGCGTCTTTCGACGGAGCCGACATGATGACTTTTTTAGCGCCTGCTTGCAAGTGAGCCGAAGCCAATTCTTCGGTCAGGAAGAAGCCGGTCGATTCTACTACAACGTCAACATTCAAAGCACCCCAAGTGATTTGCGAAGGGTCTTTCTCGGCGAAGATTTGGATTTTGTTGCCATCGACAATCATGTAGTTGCCTTCAACTTTGATGTCGTGGTTGAAGATACCGTGAACCGAGTCGTATTTCAGCATATAAGCCAAATAGTCGGCGTCCAACAGGTCGTTGATGCCTACAACTTGAATGTCGTTGCCGAAATTCTCGACAGCAGCACGGAATACCATACGGCCGATACGGCCGAAACCGTTAATACCTAATTTAATCATAATGTTTTGTTTTTATAAAAAGTGAATAACTAATTTCCTGTTTTTTTGGAATTGCAAAAATACTATTTTTTCTTGAATTATGCATCGCTTTTTGGCGTTTTTTTTCAACATTGTGGCAAAAATTGTGCCAAACAGCATGTTTTGCTTTATATAAGGGTGTTCCAGCCGTGTATGTCGTCGGTGCGACCATATTGTATGTCGCGCAGATGGTTGTACAGTTTGGTGCATTTTGGACCGGGACGTCCGTCTTTGGCAATGATGTACGAGTGGCCGGTGTCGATGTCGTCGATTTGTGAGATGGGGCATACCACGGCGGCTGTTCCGCACGAGGCGGCTTCGTCGAAGGTGCTCAGTTCTTCTACCGGCACAGGGCGTTGTTCGACTGTCCACCCGAAATCGCGACAGAGTTGCATCAGGCTGTTGTTGGTGATGGATGGCAGTATTGAGTGCGATTTGGGCGTGATGTAGGTGTCGCCGCGTATGCCGAAAAAGTTGGCAGCACCGCATTCGTCGATATATTTTTTTTCTTTCGGGTCGAGGTAGATGATAGACGAGTAGCCCAACTCGTGTATGCGTACGCCGGCGCGCATGCCCGATGCGTAGTTGCCACCCACTTTGTAGCAGCCGGTGCCAAGCGGTGCCGAACGGTCGTAGCCGCGCAGGATGCCCGCTTTGGTGGCGCTGAAACCGGTTTTGAAGTACGAACTGATGGGCGATGTGAAGACGATGAATTCGTATTCGGCGGCGGGGCGCACGCCCAACAAGTGCCCGACCCCAATGATGAGCGGTCGGATGTAAAGCGTTGCGCCCGATTCGTAGGGCGGAATGAAACGTTCGTTGAGTTTGACGGCTTGAATGACGGCTTCGGTAAATAGTTCGGTCGGAACTTGCGGCATGACCAATCCGTCGCACGATGCTTGTAGTCGTCGCGCGTTTTCTTCGAGGCGGAATATGCGGATTTGGCCGTCGTGGCCGCGGAATGCCTTGATACCTTCGAAGGCTTCTTGTCCGTAGTGCAGGCACGACGAGGCGATGGAAATATTGATGTTGGGCGAGTCGCAGATGCGCAATTTACCCCACGAACCATTCTTGTAGGTGCAGCGTACGTTGAAGTCGGTTGCTACATAGTTAAAACCAATGCTTTCCCAATCGATGTCAGGTGTGTTCATGCTTTTTTTAGAATTAGTCGTGCCTCGTTGCCCATGTTGAATAGCAGGTCGATGATGCTCAAATCGGGCTGAAAACCGAGTTTTTGCTCAAAGACTTGATAGTAGGGCGCAAGCACACAATCGGGGTGCAAAGTTACAATATTTTTCTTTGCGTTGAACGTCTCGCGCAAATCAAATGCGCCGTTTTCGTATTCTTTTTTGTAATCGTCTGTAAACGAATAGTTTATGTCGAAACCGAGTAGTTCGAGTATTTTGTTTTGCAGGTGTGTGTTCCAGCGTAACAGGTTGTCTGCCGGTTGTTCGAAAAAAGGTTTCAGGTCGTCTTTGTAGTATTCGAAAAACGGCGATGCGTTGTATGCTGCTTCCAAAGCGCGCCAATGCAGTGTCTGCCAATCGTGATGGTTCGAGATGCGCACATCGCCGACGGGCGTGTGATTGGTGTGTTCCACGGGAATGGTCAGCGTGTCGATGCCGTGGGCTGTGGCTATGCGGCAATGGTTGGCTATGGTCTGTTTGCGGTAGTGTGCATGCTGCTCAATTGTGCTGTCGAAATTGATTAAATAGTAATAGTACGACACCGGAGCCAAATAGGCCGTTGGCAAAATTGCTCTCATGGTGGCTGGCGTTTGTCTATTTGCGTATGGTCGAAATCAGAAAGTCGAGGTTCTCGACAAACAATTTTACCGAGATGGCCAGCAAGATGATGCCGAAGAATTTGCGCATGATGTAGATGCCGCCTTCGCCTAAAAGTTTTTCGATTTTCGAGGTCATACGCAATACAATGTAAACCCATAACAGGTTGAGGCACAGAGCAATGACAATGTTTATGGTGGCGTATTCGGCGCGCAGCGACAGTAGGGCTGTGAAGGCGCCCGGCCCTGCTACCAACGGAAAAGCCAATGGTACGATGGCGGCACTGCCCGATGGACCGGCATTTTTGAATATGACGACATCCAGCACCATTTCGAGTGCCATAAAAAAGATGATGAGCGCGCCGGCTACGGCAAACGAGCGAATATCGACATTGAATAGTTGCAAAATCCAATCGCCGGCAAAGAGAAAGAGCAGCATAATGGCGAGCGATACACTACTTGTTTGCAGCGGTTTGACATCTTCGCCTTGACGTTTTAGGTTGAGAATGATGGGTATGGAACCCAAAATGTCGATGATGGCGAACAGCACAATGAATGCGCTGGCGATTTGCATAAAATCGAATTCACGGAAAAAGTTCAAAAAAGCGTCCATAGTATTATTTGAGATTTAATTGGTTTAAGGTCTGTTGGTTTAAGGTCGCGCGCTCTTTGTCGCATAGCCAGCTCCATTTGTTGAAATAGCGTATCATGTTGATAATGTGTATCATAAGCAGATGTCTGTTTTTGTATGAACCCTGCTCGTGATGGTGTATGATGCTGACTTTCGGATAAAAAATTGTGCGCCATTGGCGGTGTATGCGTCGCGTCAGGTCGATGTCTTCCGGATACATAAAAAAACGTTCGTCGAACAAGCCGGTGGTGCGTAGCGTGTCGCAACGCAGAAACATGAAACAGCCTGACAAATATGGTATGTTGACTATGCGGTTGTAGTCGAAGTCGTGCAATTCGAAACGACGTTGGCTGTGTGCCGTGAGGCAGCGAGGCAGGAATCGCCGCCCAAACAAATCCCACGGCGTCGGCAGTAGTTTGCAGAGGTGTTGCAAGCGCCCATCGGGATAGAATACTTTGGGCATCAGTAATCCTACATCTTTGTTGGCTTCCATGAATGCGACAATGTCGTCGAGTATGGCGCTGTCGAGTTGAATATCGGGATTGATGACCAAGTGATAGGGTGTGTCGCTTTTGAGTGTTTCGCGCAGGGCGCGGTTGTGGGCGGCGCCGTAGCCGATGTTTCGGTTGTTGAATTCGTAGCGCACGGGCAGCGTAGTCCATCGTGCATCGCTCGAGGGCGAGTTGTCAACTAAAAAAATGTCGTGCACCAAGGAACATTGGCGTAAGATTTTCACCATTTGTTCCACTTGGTCGAACGGACTTTTATATAGGACGATGGATACGTTCAGCATGTGCATTAATGTTTGTCGAGTGTGTGGCGTGCGGTGTCGATGGCGGAACGCACTACTTTGTCCATGTCGTAATAGCGATAATCGGCCAAGCGTCCTCCGAATATGACGTTTGGTTCGGCCTGTGCCAATTGTCTGTAGTGTGTGGCCAAGGCTTCGTTTTGTGTGTCGTTTATCGGATAGTAGGCTTCTTTGGCAGAGTTCCACTCTTGCGGGTATTCGTAGGTGATGACGGTTTTGGGTTGTTGACCGCCCACAAAATGCTTGTGTTCGATGATGCGTGTGTATGGCACTTCGGCTGCGGTGTAGTTGACTACGGCGTTACCTTGAAAGTTGGCGGTGTCGAGCACTTTGGTCTCGAATGCCAAACTGCGATAGGCGAGATGCCCGAAACGATAGTCGAAGTAGGCGTCGAGCATACCGGTATAGACTACGGTGTGTGCCGTTTGCGTCAACTCGCGGTGTTCTAAAAAATCGACGCCAAGCTGTATGTCGCAGTTTTTCAATAACTTGGTTATCAGTGTGTTGTATCCTTCGATAGGGATTCCTTGGTAAGCGTCGTTGAAATAGTTGTTGTCGTAAACGAACCGCAGCGGCAACCGTTTGATGATGAAACTCGGCAGTTTGGTGGCTTTGCGTCCCCATTGTTTTTCGGTGTAGCCCTTTATCAGTTTTTCGTAAATGTCGTGGCCGACCAATTGCAGGGCTTGTTCTTCCAAGTTGGTGGGCGTTTGTCCTTTATAGGGTTTGCATTGCTCGGCTATTTTGTTCGCGGCTTCTTGCGGTGTTGTTACGCCCCACAGTTGACGGAAAGTATTCATGTTGAACGGCAGGTTGTACAACTCGCCATGATACGAAGCCAATGGGCTGTTGGTGTAGCGATTGAAATGTACAAATCTGTTCAGGTAGTTCCATACTTCGTCGTCGTTGGTATGAAAGATGTGCGCTCCATAGCGATGCACTTGGATGTTTTCAATCTCTTCGCAATAAATGTTGCCACCGATGTGCGAGCGTTTGTCGATGACAAGGCACGATTTGCCGCGCTCGACAGCCTGTTGTGCAAATACGGCGCCAAACAAGCCGCTGCCTACAATCAAAAAGTCATATTTTTTAATAGGTGCATTCATTTGCGATATTTTTTATAGCCATTCCATGCCCAGCAGATGGTGTAGTATAAACTCCGCCAAAATCCGAGACGCTCGCATTTGTAATATACTTTGAATTGCGGAATGATGACTTTGTGTTTGTTGCGCGAAACCGAATTGCGTATTATGCGGTACGATCCCAAAATCTTGGGATTGGCATATACCACATTTACTTTGTGGATGATGTCCAGCCAATAGACATAATCGTCGCGCAAACTGACCAATTCTTCGCGTAAATACATTTTACCAAAGGCTTTGGTGTCGTACAACCCGGTCAAACACGTTATGGAACAGGTCTTTAGCAAATCCGTATAGTGTGCTTCGGGCGGTGCTACAAACGGCGACAGACATTCGTTGCCTTGTTCGTCGATGCGTTTGTGGGCGGCACAAACCAATAGTGCGCCTACTGTATTTTGTAGCAACTTAAGTTGTTCTTCGAGGAATATCGGTTCCCAAAGGTCATCGGCATCGAGCAGCGCGATGTAGCGTCCTTGTGCGCGGCGTATGCCGTTGTTGCGCGCAGTTGCCGAACCGGCATTTGCTTGGTGCAGCACTTTGATGCGTGTGTCTTTTGCTGCATATTGCTCGGCTATTTGCGGACTGTTGTCTGTCGAACCATCGTCGATAATCAGCATTTCCCAATGCGGATATGTTTGGGCTAAAACACTTTCGATGGTTTCGCCAACAAAACGCTCCCCGTTATATAAAGGGGTGATTATCGAAACTAAATGGTCAATCATGATGGCGTGATAAAGTTTGCAAAAATACAAAAATTATTTGAATTTGCCAACTTTATAGGACAGATAAAATCGAACGACTGCTGCCAATACGATGCAACGGCTCCAAATTTTGACAAACAGACTACGTTGGCTGCGGCGCAAAAACGAATCGTTCAGGTTTGTAAGTGCTTGTGAATGACGCCGATAGAGTAACAATGGTTGCGGTATGAAATATACCGTTCCTACAATTTCGGCTACTAAACCAATCCAAATGTCGTGCCCGATTTCGTTGGTTTGCGGAATGGGCAATGCCAAGTCGAGTACATCGTGTCGAAAAGCCATACAGGCGCCAAAATAGGTGTTGCGTATGGCGTTTTTCAGTATGCCTTTTCCCGATTTATAAAAAGCAAAAAATGATGGATGTATTGTGTTCAGGTTGGTGTCGGTGATGATGTTGTCCGTAACCACCAAATCGTATTGCTTTAGATAGTTGCAACAGATTTCGTATTTATTTGGCAACCACACATCGTCTTGGTCCGACAGAAAGATATACTTGCCTCGCGCGTGCTGTAGCGCATTGATAAAATTGTGTTTGAAGTTGTGCGCATTGTTGTGCAGTAGCGTAATTCGTTGATCGTCAAACGATTCGATAATGGCGCATGTGCTATCGGTGGAACCATCGTCGGAGATGATAACCTCGTCGTTCGGCGCAATTTGACCGAGGATGGATGTTAACTGTTCGGCGATGAATTTTTCGCCGTTATATGTGGCTATGCAGACGGAGTTCATCGTTGTGCTAAGTGTTGTATGGTTTGTCCGACAAGGGTGGGGTGTTTGAAAATCCACTTTACGCTACGTCCCAATAGACATAAATGGTAGTAAAATAATGCTTTTGAGCCTAATTGTTTCGCAAAACTTAATTCGGCTTTCAAGATGCTTGCATAACGTTCGTGCGTAATCTGATTGCGGGTATCGACCGATAAATGGTGAATTAAAATGGCGTTCAGTGGTGTAACGGCGATGTTGTGTTTGTCAAATTGCAAAAAATAGTCGTAATCTAAATAGTCGAGAGGGTAATCTTCGTTGAAGTATCCGATTTTTTTGATGGCGTCGATGTGAATTATTGTGCCTGAATTAAAGGCTGTTATAACCCAATTGGGACGTTTTGTGAAAGATTGTCTCAAAAATGGCCCTTGGTTCTTGTCGTAGTAGAATGGCGATAATTGCTTGCCTGCCGCATTGGTCAGAATGGGGACGGCTACTTGTGTGGTTGGATTCGACAAAAAATGCTGTGCGACGTCGATGTAGGTTTGAGTAATTTCGGTGTCTTGATCGAGTAAAATAATCCACTGTTTGTGGTGTGTGGCGGCGTAATCGACACCCAAATTATAGGCTTGTGCCAATTTGATGTTGTTGTCGGTGTTGTCGTGTACATAAATGTGTGTGTCGGTTTGGTTGCCAAAAATTTTAGTTAACGATTGGTATGCTAAACTTGCCTCCAATTTAACTCGGTATAGTACAATTATAAATAGGACGTCGGTATTCATCTACGAAGCAATTTGTATTTATCAACTACAAAAGGTACACACAATATCAATAACATTTTCACATGGCCGGCAATGTTGGTGAAAACCCCGTCGCCATTGTATTGCGTAACTAACAGCGTGCAAAAGTATGCGTACATAATGGTGTAAAAAAGGCAATTCTCTTGGTGTTTCTTGAATATCCAACCATAGAACAATCCAAGTAAAGAACCAAAAATGCTGATGCCGACGTATCCAAAGTCTTTGAAAAACGGATATAAAGTGGTGTATGTATTTGTCGCTATTGGTTTCTCTATCCATGGCAAAATCGGGTTTACAGGCACAATGTCGGATAAACCCAATTTGTATGTGATGGCGTAATAGATTCGAAAAACGTTTTCACCAAAATGCTCGCTTGAATAGGGTTGTAACGTGTCGAAAGCGCTCATGTTGCTCAGTATATACAACACGATGGTGCTTTGTGTCGCGTTTTTATCCATGGTAACGGCCTGACGCATACCTTGCATAATCAACAAAACGGTAACGATGGCGGCTATGCCGATGAGTATGTGCCGAATCTTGATGATGCGCCGAGTGTATAGAATAAAAATCGTCATGATAAAAAGATTGAGTATGAGCGTTTTCGACATGGTAACGGCACCAAAAAGTGCCACTAATAGTCCCATTATGATGGCGCGTTTCGTGTTTGGATTTTCTTCGTCGACAAGGTAAAGCAGATAGGTTACAACCCACAAAAGATAATACAGCGGCGTATAAGCCTCTTGATTTTCGCCCCTTCCTATGGCAGCATTGCGCAAGTTCAGTGCCCAATGGTCTGTGGTGCCTGTGGCTATGGCGTGTTGCGCAAATAGTATTAAACAGGGTATGCACGCTATTGACAACCAAAAGTAGATGTCCCGAATGGTTACGTTACATTTTATTGTAGAGGTAGAAAAACAGCACGACTGCATCAGCAGCGAGCATAACGAAAAACATACAAGCCAAATGGCGATGGCAGTACTAAATTGCGATGATAACTCCGGAAGTTGATGCGGAAAATACAAAAAAAGTGTAACGCAAACAAACCATATCATGGCGGTAATGACGGTCGGCGAGAAAATATTCTGTTTCGAACAAATCATGCCAAGACATAACAATAATATGCATAGACCAATGATATAGTACATTATCTTAACATTTTTTTAACCCAACCAACATACCCACGCAGACAAAACATTCCGTCAATAGTAAGGCTATGCCTGCGCCAATCGCTTGAAAATGTGGCACTAACGCAAAGGTTAACACTACGGATAAACCGGCGGCGGACAAATAAATGTTTTGAAAATGCTTCTTGTCGCGCTCGTTACCCATGGTTAGTAACCCGAGTTGCCCGGCAACGCCGCCAACGGCTACAAACAGCGGCACAATGGACAAAATCTTGGCTATTGGCTCAAAACCAGCATAGTCGCGTCCCAACCACTCGGACAATGGCCGGGCAAAGAAAAACAAAATACCTCCTATAAACAGCATCGTTGCTGTCATAATCACAAACAGCCGCTGTAGTGTACGGCGCGTTTCAGCCCGATTGTGGCTGGCTGTCTGACAAATTTTTGGGAAAAACGCTTGCGACACCGGCAGCCAAACGGCATAACACGCCATGCGCATCAGTTTCTCGGCAGCGGCGTATTTTCCCACTTCGTCGGGCAACGCAAAATAGCCCAATATCACCACAAACAACATGGCATAGATACTGCTCGCCGCATTCGAAACGAAAATCGGAAAACTATCTTTCAGTATGGCTTTGATGCCCGACCATGTTATGGCTACAAGGCGGGCTAACCGTTGCAGCCTGACCAATAGCAACGACAAAATGGCCGACACAACATACACGCCTCCCAAAATGCAGGCTGCCAAAAGGGTGTCGTTGCTCGTGCGCACCAGCACAAATGTGAGCGGCAAAATCGCTATCTTCGATGCGCAGTTGATGATCGATACAATGCGTATTTTGCCCAACCCCTGAAACAACCACACGCATGTCAGCGCGCTGCAAACAACCATCGAAAAAAGTATGAGCGATGTTTGGGTGTAAATCTTGAATTTTGGTATCGCCACAATCACCAAAAGCAGCACAAATGCACCGGCTAAAAGAAGCAGCTTGGCCACAAGAGTTTCCGAAAACAGCCGATTGATGCTCTCCTGATTCCCTTTGGCGAGCGCAATTCCCTTTGTGGAACTAAAGTTAAACCCGAAGTCAACAATTATCATGAGATATTGATTGGCCGCAATGGCAAAACTGATGCATCCAAATTGTTCGGCTCCAAGCACAGTCATCAAATAAGGCCACACCAACAAGGGCGCAAGATAATTGAGCCCTTGCAAAATCATAAGCCACAAGGTGTCGCCTATTTCGTGTGCGTATTGTGAACGATGTAATGCGATGGCGTTTTCGATATTTGAGCCTACAAATATACGCTTTTTTCTCCAACAAAAAAAGCCCGTTGCCGGACTTTTTTTGTTGCAAACGTTGGCGTTGCGTCGATTATTCTGCAGCGGGAGCTTCGCTCTCGGCCGGTGCTTCGGCAGCCAGCTCGGCAGCGGCAGCAGCAGCCTCGGCCTCAAGCGCTTCGGCTTTTTTCTTGGCCAATTCGGCGGCTTTCGCCTTGTTAATCTCGCGTTCTGCTTCTAAACGTTGTTTTGCGGCTTCGGCCTTTTTCGATGCATCGGCAGCCTTGATGTTCTCGGCAGCGTGAGCACGTTCGGCTTTCCAAGCCTCAAATTTTTGTTGAGCGGCGGCTTCGTCAAAAGCACCTTTTTTTACACCGCCTTGCAGATGTTTCATCAACAATACACCTTCGCCCGACAGTAAATTGCGGGCTGTGTCGGTTGGTTGAGCACCTACGTTCACCCAATACAAGGCACGCTCAAAGTTGAGCTCAACTGTGGCGGGGTGAGTGTTCGGGTTGTACGAACCGATGCGTTCGATAATTCTGCCATCGCGTGGCGCACGGCTGTCGGCTACAACGATGTGATAGTAAGCGTAACCTTTGTGACCGTGTCTTTGCAATCTAATTTTAGTTGCCATTTTTTTTGATGTTTTTATTAGTGAATAATAGTCGCTTTTACTCGAAAAGCGGCGCAAAATTACTGCTTTTTTTTGATTCCGGCAATAGTTCGACGTTTTTTTTGCAAAAAAGTATAATATAGGTGTGGTTTTTGATGACAAATTTGCTGGGCTCGACAAAAACTATTATCTTTGCAATCCCAATTTTGTGTAATAGTATGAAAACTATCATCATTACCGGTGGCGCCGGATTCATTGGATCGCATGTGGTGCGGCTGTTTGTGCAGAAGTATCCCGATTACCACATCGTCAATTTGGACGCCCTGACCTATGCCGGCAATCTCGAAAATCTGATTGATGTAGCCGATAAACCAAATTATACGTTTGTCAAAGCCGACATTACCGATTTTGCCAAAATCACCGAAGTGTTCGGAACTTATCGCCCCGATGGTGTCATTCATCTGGCTGCCGAATCGCACGTCGATCGGTCTATTACCGACCCGTTTGCGTTTATTCGTACCAATGTGATGGGTACGTGCAATTTGCTGCAGGCTGCCAAAAATCTGTGGCAGGGCAACTACGAAGGTAAACGTTTCTATCATATCTCGACCGACGAAGTGTACGGCGCTCTCGAAAAAGACGGCACGTTCTTTACCGAACAGACCAAATATGCGCCGCACTCGCCCTATTCGGCCAGCAAGGCGTCGAGCGACCATTTCGTACGCGCCTTTCACGATACCTACGGCTTGCCCGTGGTCGTTTCGAACTGCTCCAACAATTACGGATCGCACCATTTCCCCGAAAAATTGATTCCGTTGGCCATCAACAACATTAAACACAATCGCCCGATTCCCGTTTACGGCAAAGGCGAAAACGTGCGCGACTGGCTTTATGTGGACGACCACGCCCGCGCCATCGACATTATCTTTCATAAAGGCAAAAATGGCGACACATATAATATAGGTGGAAACAACGAGTGGACAAATATCGATCTGATTCGGTTGCTGTGCCGTATTATGGATGCCAAACTTGGTCGTCCCGAAGGCACATCCGCCAAACTGATAACGTTCGTTACCGACCGCGCCGGCCACGATTTGCGTTATGCTATCGATTCTACAAAATTGCAACGCGAATTGGGGTGGCACCCGTCGTTGCAGTTCGAGGAAGGGCTCGAAAAAACCGTCGATTGGTATTTGGCCAACGAGGCGTGGGTGGAACGTATCACCAGCGGTGCCTATCAGGAATATTACGAAAAACAATATGGAAATCGTTAACGCTATGAATATCAAACGTTTTATCCCGATTGTGTTGGTGGCGGCGATGGCAACATCGTGCACGATGCACAAAAAAGTGCCCTATTTCCAAGGGTTGGAATCGTCGGAGTCGGTAGTCGGCGCTGTGCAACACGAGGCACGCATCTGCCCCGACGATATGCTGGCCATTACGGTGTCCGGCATGGATCCCGAAGCCGTGGCACCGTTCAATCTGCCTGTGGTGGCCTATATGTCGCCCGGCACCGACAAACTTTATCAAACACCCACTTTTCAACCATATCTTGTTGATATAGAGGGATATATTACGTTTCCGATCTTGGGAAAAGTTAAAGTGGGCGGTATGAAAAAATCGGAAGCCATCGCATTGCTGGTGTCGCAACTGAAAACGTATCTCGAAGACCCGATTGTCAATATTCAATTTTTGAACTATAAAGTAACGGTACTCGGCGAGGTGGCACGCCCGGGCTCGTACACCATCAGCAACGAACGCATCACGCTGATGGAGGCCTTGGGCCTGGCCGGCGACATGACCGTGTATGGCCGTCGCGACAATGTGATGCTGATTCGCGAAAATGCCGGAGGAACGAAAGATTTTGTACGCATCGACCTCAATTCAACGGATTTGCTCTCGTCGCCCTATTACTATTTGCAGCAAAACGATGTGTTGTATATCGAACCAAACCGCACGCGCTTGGATCACGCCGCATCAACCAACGTGTCGATGTATCTGAGCGCAGTGTCCACTGTCTGCTCAATGGTTACCGTTATTGTCGCAATCATCAATAAGTAATCTGCCTTATGGAAAACGAAAATGCAATTCAAAATACAAATGCTGAAATCGATGTAAAAGCGTTGCTGCTCTTTGTGTTGCGCAAATGGTATGTGTTCGCTGTCGCTATCGCAATTTGTTTGGCGATGGTGTCGGGCTATTATTTGTGCACGGCACGCCAGTACGCCACCAATGCCACCATCATGTTGCGCAGCGAAAATGCCGGCAGCGCGTTGAGCGGCTTGTCTATCGCCGGATTTACGGCTGCCGATTTGGGCTTGGGTGGTGGTCGTCAAATCGACAACGAAATCGAAATTCTTCGCTCGCGCCAACTATTGTCGCAGGTGATAGACGAACTCGGCTTGCGCACGACCGTGTACCGCAAATTCAAACTGCGTTACGTCGAACAATACAACGAAGCCCCTGTGGAGGTGGTCTATCCTGCCGGATTTGCCGCTACTATGCGCGGTGCCTTGCGCATCGATGTTACCAAAAAAGACGACGGCACTTATCGCTTGAAGTTCAAACGTACCATTTTGGACGACACCGAACGGTTCAAATGCACGGTGGCTTCGCTCGCCGATCCGGTCGAAACGCCGTGGGGCACATTCCGCTTTGTTGAGTGGCCGGAACGTATTCCGACGCTTGCCGATCCCGACGAAACAACCTACAAGGTGCGTTTCGTGTTGCTGAGTCAAAAAAATCAGATTGATGCCTTGGCTAAGGAACTGACGGTGGCGCAAACCAACAAAAAGGCAAATACCATTGCACTGTCGTACACCTCGTCGAGCCCGCGTAAAAACGAAGCATTGCTCAGCAAAGTAATCGAGTTGTACAATCGAGGCGAATTGGAGGACAAAAACAAAGTGCAATCCGAAACGCTCCGTTTCTTGGACGACCGCTTGGCGCTCATTTCGGACGAATTGCAACAGGCCGAAGTAGATGTCGAAGCTTATAAAAAGAAACGCAATATCGCCGACATCAGCACGCAGGCGCAGTTGTACATCGAAACGGCCAGCGAATACGAAAAACGCATCGCCGCCGCCGATTTGCAGTACAATTTGGTGTCGTTTGTCGAAAATTATCTGAAAGAAGCCTCCGATTCCGACCTGATTCCAAGCAATACCGGCGTGCAGGACGAAACGCTTGGTGATATGATGACATCGTACAATGTGTTGGTAATGAAGTATTTGCGCATCAGCCGCTCGACCACAGAAGCAAACCCCGTAGCCGAGCAAGTGTTGGCGCAAATTCGTATGATGCGCGGTAATATTTTGCAAACCATCACAAATGTCAAACAGAGCATTCAAATCACCAAACAAGATTTGATGGCGAAAAATAGTGAATTTACGGCGCAAATCAACGATGTGCCGACCTTGGAACGCGAATATGTCTCCCTCGCCCGCGAACGCGAACTGAAACAAGCCGTCTATCTGACTTTGCTCAAACAGCGCGAACTGACACAGATGCAATTAGCCTCGACGACCGAAACAGCGCGCGTCATCGACCCTGCTTATACCGCCGAACGCGCCGTGGCTCCAAAATTGTCGGTGCTGCTGTTGGTTGCCTTGATGGGTGGTACGCTGATTGCAGCGGCATATCTCTACCTGATGAAAATGTTGGGATATATCAAATAAGAGAAAATACACCATATTTATATATAGGCTGTCGTGCTTTGGTGCGGCAGCCTTGCTTTTTTTGGCTGTTCAAAAAGTTTTTCTTGAAAAAATCGAAAAAATGCTTGTTTGTCAATAAAAAAAGTTGTACCTTTGCAGTCCCAAATATTATCCAAATTTTAGAAGGCTCGTTTTCGGTCGGTTCAGCCTCGACAAGTGTGAATTAGCCCGCACTAAATAGGGACAACGAAACGGCAGAAGTGAGCAATGTGAAATTTTCAAAAAACAAAAATAGTTGTGGATACATTAAGTTTTAAGACAGTTTCGGCCAATTCGGCTACTGTAAACAAAGAGTGGGTGTTGGTAGATGCTACCGATATGGTACTCGGTCGCATGGCCTCGAAAGTGGCAAAATTGCTGCGTGGCAAATACAAACCCAATTTTACGCCTCACGTTGATTGTGGCGACAATGTGATTATTATCAATGCCGACAAAGTGCGCTTGACAGGCAAAAAATGGACTGATCGCGAATATCTGACCTATTCGTTGTATCCGGGCGGACAACGTTCGCAAAGCCCTGCCGACATTTTCGAAAAAAGCCCTGTTCGCTTGGTCGAAAAAGTGGTGAAAGGCATGCTGCCCAAAAATAAATTGGCAGCCAAATTGATGGACAACCTGCATGTATATGCCGGTGCCGAACACCCGCACGAGGCTCAAACACCCAAAGTAATAGATTTAAATTCAATTAAATGATTTCGAATATGGAAGTAGTAAATGCAGTAGGAAGAAGAAAAGCGGCAGTTGCTCGCGTATTCGTTGCTCCGGGAAACGGTAAAATCGTTATCAATAAACGCGATTTGGAAACATATTTTCCGTCGGCTATGCTTCAGTTTGTGGTTAAACAACCGCTGAACAAATTGGACGTTGCCGAAAAGTATGACGTACGCGTCAACCTCGTTGGCGGCGGTTTCAAAGGTCAGGCCGAAGCCTTGCGCTTGGCTATCGCACGCGCCTTGGTAAAAATCAATGCCGAAGATAAATCCGCATTGAAACAAGCCGGATTCCTGACACGCGACTCGCGCGAAGTGGAACGCAAAAAACCGGGTCGCCCAAAAGCACGCAAACGTTTCCAATTCTCCAAACGTTAATTTGCTTGCATCGCTATTTGTGGGAGCGACTTCGCGTCGCTGCCCGCAAATTTACGATATATCTTGTTTAGTATCTAAATCATTTAGACTTGCCTTGCGCAACTACTTGATGATTGCTTGACAAAAAGTAAAAAAGAAGGTAAACAAACAAAAAAAAACAAAAAAACAATGCCAAGAACAAATTTTCAAGAATTGCTGGATGCAGGTGCTCATTTCGGACACCTCAAACGCAAATGGAATCCGGCCATGGCGCCCTACATCTTTATGGAGCGCAACGGAATCCACATTATCGACCTGCACAAAACGGTCGCTAAAATTGACGAAGCCGCCGAGGCTATGAAAAATTTTGCCCGCATGGGTAAACGCGTACTCTTTGTTGCTACCAAAAAACAGGCCAAACAAGTGGTGGCCGAAAAAGCAGCCGAAGCCGGTATGCCTTTCATCACCGAACGTTGGGCCGGTGGTATGTTGACCAACTTCCCGACCATTCGCAAGGCTGTCAAAAAGATGGATGCCATCGACAAAATGTCAACCGACGGCACTTTCGCAAACTTGTCGAAACGCGAGAAATTGCAAATCATGCGTCAACGTGCCAAGTTGGAGAAAAACTTGGGCTCTATTGCCGATTTGACCAAACTGCCGGCTGCTTTGTTTGTTGTCGATGTGATGAAAGAGAACATCGCTGTGGCCGAAGCACAACGTTTGGGTATTCCGGTGTTCGGTATTGTCGATACCAACTCGAATCCGAACGGCATCGATTATGTAATTCCGGCTAACGATGACGCCACCAAATCTATCGAAATTATCCTGACTGCCATGGTTGATGCTTTGAAAGAAGGCATGCAAGAACGCAAGTTGGAAAAATCGGAAGAGGATGGCGAAGAAATGCCCGAAATCAAAGAAAGACGCACCCGCGCCAAACGCGCTGTCAAAGAAGCCGATAGCGCTGAAGAGGCTCCGGCTGCATCCGAAGAGTAATTTCGTTATTCATTTATGACACGAAGGCGTCGCAGACACGTGATGAACTGTGTTGTGTGGCGCCTTTTTATAAAAAGTATTAACCAATAAAAAACATAAAACATTATGGCTGTAACTTTAACAGATATTAAAAAATTGCGCGACATTACCGGCGCAGGTATGATGGACGTCAAAAAAGCACTCGAAGAGGCTAATGGCGATTTTGAGGAGGCAAAAAATTTGCTCCGCAAACGTGGTCAAGCCATTGCTGCCAAGCGCTCGGATCGTGAAGCATCGGAAGGATGCGTGCTTGCAAAAGCAGAAAACGGGTTTGGCTGTATCGTTGCCGTAAAATGCGAAACCGATTTCGTGGCCAAAAACGCTGATTTCGTGAATATGGTTAAACGTATTCTCGACATTGCGCTGGCCGAAAAACCTGCCGACCTCGAAGCATTGAAGGCTCTGAAAGCCGGCGATTTGACGGTAGAGGCTCTTGTAACCGAGCGTTCGGGTGTAACCGGCGAAAAGATGGAATTGAGCGACTATGCTTTCATCGCTGCTCCGAAAGTCGATGCCTACAATCACCTTGGCAACAAATTGTCGTCGTTGGTGGCTGCAGATGCTGCCGATGCCGACCAAGATACGGTACACGGTGTCAATATGCAGGTGGCTTCGATGGCACCGGTGGCTTTGGATGCCGACCATGTGGCTCAGGAAGTGAAAGACCGTGAGTTGGCGGTTGCAACCGAGAAAACCAAACAAGACGAGGTGAACAAGGCTATCGAAAATGCTTTGCGTAAAGCCGGCATCAATCCGGCACATGCCGATAGCGAAGACCACATCGAGTCGAACACGGCCAAAGGCTGGCTGACACCGGAACAGGCACAAGTGGCGCGCGACATTCGTGCAAACGTTCCTGCCGAAGCCGCTGCCAATTTCAATATGAAGAAGATTGAAATGATTGCACAAGGACGTCTGCAGAAATTCTTGAAAGAATCGACTTTGGTTGAACAACAATACATTATGTCGGAATCGAAAGAGTTGGTTAAGGACGTTTTGAAAAAAGCCGGCGTGAATGTTATCGACTTCAAACGTGTAACTTTGAACGACGAATAAGCGTGTAGGCGCATTGTAAACCGCACTGAACCAAAAAACAGTGCGGTTTTTTGTTGCGACCGGTTCGATTTTTGCAAAAAAAATGATGGTTGATGCAACGTTTTGCGAGCGTACTGCATCTTACTATCGGACTGATTATTTATTGTAGCATGGAATTGAAATTTACGGCTCAGCAAATTGCTGATTTTCTGCAAGGAGAAGTTATTGGAAATAAGGAAGTTACCGTCGGCGAGTTGTCGAAAATAGAGGAAGGCCGCCCCGGTACGCTGACATTCTTGTCGAATCCGAAATATACGCATTTTATTTATACAACCAAGGCCGATATCGTGTTGGTGGACAAAACGTTTGTGCCGGAACAACCTATATCGGCCACGCTGATAAAGGTTGACAGCGCGTATCAATCGTTGGCAAAGTTGCTGCAATTGGTCGATTCGCTGAAACCAAAGAAAACCGGCGTGCATGCCACGGCCGTGGTGCCCGATTCGGCTGTGATAGGCGAAAATGTTTATATCGGTGCGTATGCCGTTGTGGGCGAAAATGTGCATATTGGCAACAATGTGAAAATCTATCCGCATGTATTTTTGGACGATAATGTGCGTGTGGGCGATGATAGCGTGCTGTATGCGCATGTGTCGGTGTACGAGAATTGCGAGATAGGTAAACGCTGCATCATACATGCCGGCGCGGTGTTGGGTGCCGATGGATTTGGGTTTGCTCCCGATGCCGAAGGGCGGTACAATAAAATTCCGCAAATTGGCAACGTCAAACTCGACGATGACATTGAGATTGGTGCAAATACGACAATCGATTGTGCCACAATGGGTTCGACGCATATTCATTCCGGCGTCAAAATTGACAATTTGTGCCAAATAGCGCACAATGTGGAGATTGGCGACCACACGGCGATGGCGGCGCAGTCGGGCATTGCCGGTTCGACCAAAGTGGGCAAACATTGCGTGTTTGCCGGTCAGGTGGGCGTGGTAGGCCATATCACCGTAGCCGATGGCAATGTGTTTGGCGCAAAAACGGGTGTTAATTCGTCGATAGCCGAGCCGGGCAAGCAGTGGCAAGGTTGGCCTATAATGCCGGCTATGCAGTTCCGACGTGCGGCCGTATTGTATCGCCAGTTGCCGGAACTTGTTCACCGTATTGCCGATTTGGAGAAACAGATAAACGCATTGAAAAAATAAAAATGAAACGTGGCAAGCATTGACTTGTCGATTGATTAAGTATATGAAACAGAGAACGATAGGCGCACCGTTTACGCTGCAAGGCAAGGGATTGCATACCGGATTACACATCGAGATGCATGTGAAACCGGCTGCCGAGGATACGGGAATTGTTATTAAACGTGTCGATTTGCCGGCGCAACCGTGCGTGGCGGCTTTGGCCGAATATGTAACCGAAACAACGCGTGGCACAGTGTTGCGTAGCGGCGATGTGCAGGTTGGAACCGTGGAACATGGTTTGGCAGCGTTGTATGCCGCCGGCATCGATAATTGTTTGATAGAGGTGAATGCGCCCGAATTTCCGATTTTGGATGGAAGCGCAAAAATCTATATGGAACAGTTGGCCAAAGTAGGCGTAGTGGAACAAAATCGGGAGAAAAATTATTTGGTCATCGACCATAAAATTGTTTACGAGGCACCGAATGGTGTATCGCGTATTGAGATTGTGCCGGCCGACACCTTTGCGCTCGAAGTCGAAATCGAGTTCGATTCGTCGGTTTTGGGGCACCAAGTGGCAAGCATCGACAATTTGGCAACTTTTGCCGACGAGGTGGCACCGTGTCGCACGTTTGTGTTTGTGCGCGAGTTGGAACCGCTGCTGAAGATGAACCTGATTCGTGGTGGCGATTTGACCAATGCACTTGTGATTTATGACAAACCGGTGGCACACGAGGAATTGCAACGCTTGTCCGATTTGTTGGAACAGCCGTGTCCGCAGGTCGATGCGTTGGGATATCTGAATGCCGATTTGCGTTTCGAAAATGAGCCTGCGCGGCACAAATTGCTCGATTTGATAGGCGATTTGTCGTTGGTGGGACGCCCGATTTTGGGTAAAGTTGTGGCTTATCATCCAGGGCACAGCGTCAATACGGCATTGAGTAAACATATCAGACAAACGTTGTGCGAATAATTAAACATAAGACATCACTAAAACAAAAATTACTATGACTCAACCATTTGCATGTATTCATCCGGATGCTAAAATTGCGGAAAATGTGGTGATTGAACCTTTTTGCGTCATCGAAAAGAATGTTACGATTGGCGCCGGTACGCATATCGGACCGAATGTAACGATTTACGAGAATACGGTTATCGGCGAGAATTGCCGGATTTTTCCTGGAGCCGTTGTGGGCGCCATTCCGCAGGATTTGAAGTTCAAAGGCGAGCAGACTTATACGATTATCGGTAATAATACGACGTTGCGCGAGTGTGTTACGGTGCATCGTGGCACGGCATCGAAAGGGAAAACCGTCATTGGCGATAATTGCTTGGTGATGGCCTATTGTCATGTGGCGCACGATTGTCATTTGAATAACAACATCATCATGTCGAATGCCACGCAGTTGGCCGGCGAGGTGGTGGTCGATGATTTTGTGGTGATAGGCGGAGGCACTTTGGTACATCAGTTTACGCACATCGGCAAACATGTGATGGTGCAGGGTGGTTCGCGCATCAACAAGGACATTCCGCCGTATATTATTGCTGCGCGCGAGCCGATTTCGTACGCCGGCGTCAATTCGATAGGTTTGCGGCGTCGCGGTTTCAGTAACGAGCAAATTCAGAATGTGCAGGATATGTATCGTATGATATTTCAGTCGGATATGAATGTGTCGCAGGCTGTGGAGGCTATCGAAACTTCGTTTCCGGCCACGCCCGAACGCGACGAAGTTATCTTGTTTGTGCGTAATTCGCCGCGCGGTATCCTGAAAGGCTATTCGCGATAAATTTCACTTGTGCGGACATATATAAATGAAACTCTGCGGCACTTACCATAACAGAACGCATCTGGGGAAGGAGCATCGACATTGTCAGTGAGATTGCCCAGTGTTTTGAGATTGAGGATGAAAAAATCTTCGAGACTCTTATCAACCGTTCTGATAAACTTCAGCATTTTATACAGATTTATGAACTAAAAATGGCAAGTTAAGGAACTTGCGAAACTTGAATAATAGAGTATTAGTAGTGGTGTTTAAGTTCAGGTATTGTTATACCTAAGTAATGTCGCAGGAAATTTAGTTAAATTTCCATCAAAAGACACAAGTTCTTACAATGTTCTGCTTTAAGTCCCCGGTTCGAGTCCGGGTAGTGGCTCATAACAATAAGCACCTCATTTCGAGGTGCTTATCTTGTTTTATGAGTGTCTATCAGTAGCCTATGTATTTATACAAATTTTAATTATTGTGCTTTAGCTACATTGTTGCCGATAATCAAATCTTCTGGATATTCATATTAACGCTACTTATGAAAGAATAGCCTATTTTCTGGATGTCTAATCCATATTTTGATTTGAAAGCCTCTGCTATCTTTTGCTTTCCTTCAAACGTTTGTATGGAGTTTGTAACTACTTCCACACTCATTCCTTTTTCAACGCGCTGTCCGTTAATAGTACCCGAAGCACGTGTGATTGTTGCTCTAAATAATGCCATGACATTTTTTTTTTAATATTGTTAAACATATTGTTGATTACTAAGCGATTCTTTGTACGCCTTGTGCTTATAAACCTGTTGCACAGCGGCAATCATATTGTCGAATTTTTCCGTATCGCTAATGCGCGAAGACGGATGATAACTATCAATAACAAGGAGGTCTGTGGCAGTGCAGTAGTAGCACCAATCGTTGATTTTCTCAAAGAAGAAGTCTTGATAGATGTGATTAATGACAAACTCACACAGCAAGCCGCTCCCTCCTCCACAAACTATAATGTTAGGTTTTAAGATTTGGAATTGCCGAGAAAGTAATCCGAAATTATTTTCATCTACCAAATACTCGCGGAGTTCATCATTGCTCAATTGTGAGCCTCCCGATAATTTCTTGACATTGACTTGTGCCATAGGGTATTGCCAAGTAGCTTCGATGTATTCCTCTTTGGTCTTGTTGAAGACAGGCAGGTGGTCGGCGGTAACTTCATTAAGTGCCCACAACCATTTGAGTAAAACTATATAAAAACGATGTAATGGTTTTGGTGTGCCATCAGAGTTGGTTTCGTAACCAATATGCCATTCGCGAATGTCATCATCGGGGTTACCGTTTGTGTCTTTCATAAGGAAAAGCACTCTGCGTTTGGCTTTCTCCCATTTCTTTACCTCAGCTTTAGGGTCCTGATTTCGACCTGAAAGCAAACCATCCATGCAGAATTGCTTTTGCTCATCGGGTGAACACCAGTACTCAAGCCAGTCTTTATACAAGTTTTCTTCTTTCTCCAATAATGGTCTATTATCATAGTCTTCGCTACCCATGACTAAAGACCACGAGTCTTTACGATTTACGTAACTCTTTATATATTCTTCGTAGTTCATGGTATTTATTGTTTGAGTGTTAGTCTATATAGCAATAGTACTCATAGAAAATGAAAGGCACAGCCAAAGTGAGAATGCCCGATAGAATCGCCCACCAGTGGAGAAGCGGGACTTCGATGCCAATAGCGATAATAGCGACAACACATACTATGACCATTGATATGTCTCGCCGTTTATTTTTGCGAATCATATTGTTATAATCGTCTTCGGTCTTTTGAACGCCTTTGTGATATTCTTCTAAATACTTTTGATAGTTAGGCAAATGGCGCTTAATCAGTGGATTGTCTTTGAACTGCTGATTTGCATAATCAATGAGAAGTTGCATTGTGCTATGTCTATCAAAATCATCACTATAATCATCTTTTAAGAACGCCAAAGCACCAATTAATTCTTCAGGTGATTTGGGTTCAATGATATAGTCAACTGACCAACGGCTGCGATTTCGCTTATAATCGGCATATATACTATCTTTATAAAATCTCCAATTTTTCTCTTCGGTATTCATAGTTGCAAAATTTTAGAATCCAAGATTAGAGAACATTTCGGCATCCTCTATATTTTGATAGCAAAAGTATAATATATGTAAATAAAGGTGCAATAAATTGTGTTCTGCAAAATACTACACTATTGTAGTATTTTATTCTACATAATCGATGGTGTCAGCCCATTCACGCAGAAAATTGCGGTGCAGAATGCGTGAAATGCGCACAAGCAGTTGCAGGTCGATGTTAGTGCGGGAGAAAATGTCGTATATGTTGGTGCGGTCGCAGTGCAGTTGGTGCGCAAACCAAGTTACGCTGCGCTCTTGGCGGCGTAATTCTTGTTGTATTTCCTGACCAATATGCTCCATACGGCACAAAAAAAAGTGGACTTAACAGTATCCACTATCTTGAGGTCGTGAGAAATACCCTGTGTCAGCGATATGTCAAGCCCATGCGTATGTGCATGAGCATCCACATCTATTCATTGACACACTCCTTAAAATTTCTCACGTTTCAAGATAGTCCTGAATAAATAGCAAACGCTATCAGTCAAATATGTGTTACATTAGTTTTGTGCCATAATGCAGGGCATATAATTTTTGCAAAGATACGTTTTTTTTGAGAATCCTGCAAAATACCGTGTTAAATTGTTTCTGTTTTTAATGCCAATCGATGGGAGTCAACCCATGTGCCGCGAGATAGGTGTTGGCTTGCGAAAAATGTTTGCTGCCAAACCAGCCGCGGCTTGCCGATAGTGGCGATGGGTGTACGCTCTTGAGTATCAGGTGTTTGGCTGGGTCGATGAATTGCGATTTTTGTTGCGCATAGTTGCCCCACAGCATAAATACGATGTGTTCGCGCTGTGTGGCCAAGGTTTTGATGGCGCAGTCGGTGAATTGTTCCCAACCGTGCCCTTGATGCGATCCGGCCATGTTGGCACGCACGGTGAGTGTGGCGTTGAGCAGCAGTACGCCTTGCCGCGCCCAGCGTTCGAGGTTGCCGTGTGGCAGCGGTTCGATGCCGAGGTCGCTGCGAATCTCTTTGTAGATGTTGCGCAGCGATGGCGGCAGTTCTATGTTTTCGTTGACCGAGAAACTGAGTCCGTGTGCTTGCCCGATGCCGTGATAGGGATCTTGCCCGATGATGACAACTTTGACGCGGTCGAACGGGCAGAGGTCAAAGGCGTTGAAAATGAGGCGCGCCGGCGGAAAAATTTGTTGTGTTTGGTATTCGTGTCGGACAAAATTGGTGAGTTGCACAAAGTAGGGCTTGTCAAACTCGGCGGCGAGCTGTTGTTTCCAAGTGGTGTCGATGCGTACGTCCATAGTTGTTTTGTGAGGCATTTTATGCGCGTTCGCTCAATTCGAGCCAACGCATTGTTTTTGTGTCGATTAGGTCGGATATTTCGGCGAATCGTTGCGATTTTTGCATCAGTTCGTCGTTGTCAAGGGTGCCCGAGGCTAAAGCGTCCTCGAGGGCTTTTTTCTCGTGCTCGAGCGTTTCGATGTCGTTGCCGAGTTGTTCAAATTCGCGTTGTTCGCTGAAAGTCAGTTTTTTGCGTTCGTCTTGTTTTCGGGGTTTGTTGCTTGTCGCTTTTGGCGATGTTCGGACGGCGTGTTCGTTGTTTTCGGCTTCTTTTAGTTCGCACCATTCGCGATAGTCGGTGTAATTTCCGGGGAAATCCTGAATTTGACAATTCCCCTTGAATACCAGCAGGTGATCGACCACTTTGTCCATGAAAAAACGGTCGTGACTCACCACGATGACGCAGCCTTTGAAGTTGATGAGGTAGTCTTCCAGCACGTTCAGTGTGGCGATGTCGAGGTCGTTGGTGGGCTCGTCGAGAATCAGGAAATTTGGGTTGCGCATCAATACGGTGCATAGGTAAAGTCGCCGTCGTTCGCCTCCGCTCAATTTGGCAATGAAGTCGTGTTGCCGTTGTGGCGGAAACAAAAAGTGGGTCAACAGTTGCGAGGCGGTGAGTTTGCGTCCTCCGCCAAGGTCAATCTCTTCGGCAATGGCACGCACGGCATCGATGACTTTGTCGCGATCGTCGAAAGCGATGCCGTTTTGGCTGTAGTATGCAAACCGGACGGTGTCGCCGATGTCGAATCGTCCGCTGTCGGGTTGTACTTCGCCTAACAGCATTTTCAGAAAGGTCGATTTTCCTGTGCCGTTTTTGCCGACTATGCCTAATTTTTCGTAGCGTGAGAAGTTGTAATAAAAATTGTCGAGAATTTTGTAGTCGCCAAAGGCTTTCGAGATGTATTGTGCCTCGAAAATTTTGCTGCCGATGTATGCCGATTTGACGCCTAACGAGATTTGTTTTTCTTCGAATCGTTGTTTGGCGCGTTGTTCTATGGCGCGAAAGGCATCGATGCGGCTTTGTGCTTTGGTGCCGCGTGCTTGTGGTTGTCGGCGCATCCAATCGAGTTCTTTGCGATAGATGTTTTTGGCACGCGCGGTCTCGGCGTTGAAGTTGTCGATGCGTTCTTCGCGTTTTTCGAGGTAGTAGCTGTAGTTGCCTTTGTAGCGGAATAGTTGCTGTCGGTCTATTTCGATAATGTCGCTGCAAACATGGTCGAGAAAGTATCGGTCGTGCGTAACCATCAGTAGCGTCATTTTCGAGTGGTTGAGCAAATCCTCGAGCCATTCGACCATTTCCAAATCGAGGTGGTTTGTTGGCTCGTCGAGCAGTAGCAGGTCGGGTTCGGTTATCAGCACATTGGCCAAGGCGAGTCGTTTTTGTTGCCCGCCGCTCAGTTGTTGCACATTTTTTTGCAGGTCGTGAATGTCGAGTTTTCCGAGTATTTGGCGGATGCGTGTTTCGTAGTCCCAAGCGTGCAGTCGCTCCATGTCGTTCATGGCGTGTTGCAAGCGCTCGGCGTGCTGCGGGGTGTTGTCGTTTTGCTCGAGCAGCTGTTCGTAGCGGGCGATGGTTTTCACGGTATCGCTGTCGCCGGCGAAACAGGCTTCGAGCACGGTCATAGTCGGCGCAAATTCGGGCTCTTGCGGCAGAAAACCGACGCGTAAATCGCGATGGTAGGTGATGATGCCTGTGTCGCAACTCTCTTTGCCGACCAACATACGCAGCAGCGTGGTTTTGCCGGTGCCGTTGCGGGCGACGATGGCTACGCGTTGCCCTTGTTCGATGCCGAACGAGATGTCGTCGAACAACAGGTCGTTGCCGAAAGTTTTGCTCAGATGTTCTGCTTGCAGATAAACCATAATCGTTGTGCGGTTATTTCAAACGAAAACTGACCCAAATGTCGATGAATGCGCTGATAATAAGTGTGATAGCCCACGCGTTGTTGCCGACGTACATCAAGTAGATGGTGCCGAGCAGGCAGCCGGCGCCAATCATCAGTTGGGCGTAGAGCCGGCGTGTGCGTTTGTTGTCGGTTTTGGGTAGCGTGATGATGCGTGTAACGACAAATACGATAGCACTGACAGTAAAAATCCAAAATCCGGCTGTCAGATCGAAAATGTGTAATGCCGCTCCGATGAGAATGCCGATATAACTCGCTATAAATGGAATTTGCAATTTTGCAGGGTTGATTTTCATACAAAAACAAGGTTGCTCAATAAAAATACAAAGTTACGCAAAATCGCGGAAACAACCACATGTTTTTGCCAAAATATGCTGAAAATGTTTCGGCGGAGGTTATTGCACCGGTTTGGCATTGTTTTTGCTTTTATAAATTATGATATAAGTTATTAAAAATTTACAATTATGAAAAAAGCGTTTTTATTTCTGTTTGGTGTGGCATGGCTGTGGTCGATGCCGCATGTTGTTGCTTGTACGGGCATTACGCTGCGTACGACGAGTGGCGAAACCGTTGTGGCTCGCACTATCGAATGGGCCGGCGACGACCTCGAAAGTTGTTATGCCGTTGTGCCGCGCGGCTATCAGCAGCAATCTTATTTGCCTGATGGTACGCAACATGGCAAAAAATTTAAGGCCAAATATGGCTATGTGGGTTTGGCGGTTCAGCAACCGGAATTTGTGGTCGATGGTATGAACGAAGCCGGATTGTCGGCAGCGTTGTTCTATTTCCCCGGCTATGGCGACTATGGCTCGTACGATGCGGCGCACAAGGATAAATGCCTGAGCGACTTACAGCTAGTGTCGTGGATTTTGAGCAGTTTCGCTACTGTCGATGAGGTGAAGATGGCGATGAACGATGTGCGTGTGGTAACTATCGATGCGCGTGGCTCGACGGTGCATTGGCGCATTACCGAGGCGAGCGGACGCCAAGTGGTGCTCGAAATTGTCGATTGTCAGCCGCGGTTCTACGAAAACGAACTTGGCGTGTTGACCAATTCGCCGGGGTTTGAGTGGCATCTGACAAATCTGAATAACTATGTCAATTTGAGTGCCGGCGCAGTGCCCGAACGGCGCGTCGGCTCCTTGTCGTTGTCGGCTTTTGGCGGCGGTAGCGGCTTGCATGGCTTGCCGGGCGATATGACGCCGCCTTCGCGTTTTGTGCGCGCGGCATTTTTTCAAGCGACAGCCCCACAACTGAAAACCACGACCGAAACCGTCGTGCAGGCGTTTCATATTCTTAATAATTTCGATATCCCGATAGGTACGCAAATTATTGAAAATCAGCCTGTTCCTGATATACCGAGCGCTACGCAGTGGACGGTGGCTACCGACATACGGCACCGGCGCATCTATTATCGCACGATGCACAATGCCACGATTCGTTGTTTCGATTTCAAAACGATTGACTTTGGCAAGGTGAAGTTTCTGTCGGCGCCGCTTGATGCCGTCAAGCAGCAACCGATAGAGATGGTGCGTCTGCCGTGAAGCGTTACAGCGCTATTTTTTGACAGGTTTGCCCCGCTTTGACGATGTAAATGCCGCTCGGCAGTGTCGTTTGGTAGAGGGCGGTGTGCCGATGCGCTACAATTCGACCTGCGATGTCGTAGAGAACGATGTCGCAGGCTTTTGGTGTGGCAATGCTGATGTGCCGATTGTTGATGGCAATCTGTATTTCGTCGCGTGTGGCGTGTGGCACGGCGGTGTTGCAGTGCAGGTCGATGGCGCCGGCGATTTCGGTGGAACATTCGCCAATGTTGCCATTGTTCTGAAAGACGCCGGTGTAAACTTTTACGAAATCGATGCCTTGTAGCACGACCGGATTTCCTGCTGTGTCTGTCGCCCAAGCAATGTCGATGCCGCTGTCGGTGGCATTGGGTTGGTTGTCGGCATAACCGTACTCGAATGCGTTGAGTACGAAGTAGTTAGGCGATTGTTCTACGGCGTTGTCGGGTAGGCGTGTCCCGACGAACACCAAGCTATCGTCGGCTGCCCAATCCGGAAAATAATTTTGGGTGCGAAAACTGTTTTTGACGATGTAGCCGTTGTTGCCGCGATTGTCTGTCCAGACGATGGAGTCGCCGGACGAACGATGCTTTTTGTAGGTTACAACATACTGTCGCTGTGTTTCGGTGTGTTGGTGAGCGCTGCCACAAATTTCGTACCATGTGTCGTCGGGCAATCCGTTTTGATTGTCGTCGGCAGCAACCATGACGATGCCCGGTTCGGCATTCCCCGCAAATGCGTTTCCCGTGATTTTGAAATCGGCTCCGCTGCCATTTTCTATTTGGTGATCGAATCCAAAAATGATGTATCCGCCCCACGACCCGAGCGACACGATGGTACCGTTGGCAGTGCCGGCAAGGCAGTCGGTGGCTTTTTGCGCCATGGTTGCGGCGTCGTCGCCGGCGGTGGAGGCCGGCAGCAGGTTGACAAATTGTCCCGGAGCAGGGCAGTAGTCGTACACGCGGGCGATGTATGGCGATTGTGCAACGGCTAAACCGCTCATGCAACAGGCTAATAGACTTGTAATCAGATGTTTCATAGTGGTATGTTGGTTGGTTGACTGACAAATGCAATGTGTGCCGGAATGTCGCCTGTGGTGGCGTGCCATTTCAGGGTGCCATCGGCGTTGTAGTAATAAATGGTGCCCGGCGTAACGTAGTTTTTGGCATCGGTAACAATAAATTCGCGCGTTTGCGGATTGACGGCAATGCTATATGGCAGTTCGATGTGCGTGTCGCTGCCGTCGGCGATGAATCCGCCGGCCTTTTTGGTGCGCGTGCCGATGTCGTACAATGTGTACGAAATGTCGTTCCGACCGGTTGACGCATTCCATTGCACACCGATGGCGTACAAACTGTCGCCGCAGATGCACAAATCGTTGGCGGCAAAGCCGAGCGAATCGCAAACGCTATTTGTTTGACTATCAATGATGTAAGTATTTGCCCCGACGCCATTGTAGTCGCCGCGCGAGGTTACATAAATGTTGCCGTGCGCATCTTGGCGAAGCCGGTGCAGATTGATGGCTACTTCGATGTGTTGGATGATGGTGAATGTCTCCAAATCGACTACCGACACGCGCGTATCGTAGTTGGGCACGCGGTAGCCGCCCGAGTTGGCAACATACAATTTGCCATTGATAATGGTCATTTCTTCCGGTTGATAACCTACTGTAACCTCGCGTGTTATTTGCAAGGTGGTGGTGTCAAATTCGGCAATGTAACCAAGTCGCGCATTGGGGTCGATAGTTTGTTCGCCGGCGTACGACGAGATGTAACCTTTCCCGTTGGCGAACGTGATGTATCGGCAGTTTGGAATCGTGATGGCGCCGATGTGTCGGGCGGTTTGCACATCCATCACCTCTACCATGTTGGAGCAGTTGACGACGGCGTAAAGCCGATTGCCGTAAATCTGCAAATCGTTGCCAACGTCGCCTAACTCTTTGACTACTTGCGGGTTGACCGATGGAAAAATGTTGGTTGTGTAGATGCCGCTGGTGTAGTCGAAAAAATCGAGTGTACATTTGTTGCTGCCCATATTGCCTTCGTTGAGCAGATAGAAACCGCTCATTCCCGATGCGGTGGCACTGTCCACCTGATTGGGAGTCGATGGCGTCGGAATAATGTCTGTGCGACAAGCCGATAGCGCGGCAAGTGTCAGAAAAAATAGAGGAATACGTGTAATTGTTTTTCTCATAAGTTGCTAATATCTAAAAAGTTACCTGTGCTATTGCCCTAAAATTGATGCCCGGCATCGGGTAGCAGCGTACAACTTCGTATTGTTGGTTGAAAAGGTTATTGACCTCGGCTGTCAGTTTCAAACCGGCTTTCGACCATTGAAAGGCTTTCGACAACGACAAGTCGTGCGTGTACCAAGGCTGTATGTAGTTGGCGGCAATGTTGGCCGACGAGTCGTAACGCTCGCCGGTGTAAATAAAACTGTAATTCAAATCCCACGTTTTGTAGTGTCCGCTGAAAGTAACACTGCCGCTATGACGTGGAATGTATGGGATTTGGCCGCCGTAATAATCCGATGTCGGGTCGCTCAAGTCGCGAGCCCGCTGATAGGTATAGGCCAGTCGCAAATTTAATGTCAAAGGCTCGATGGGCGCAAAAGTTGTTTGCAACGCAATGTCGCTACCCCAAATTTCGACATAGCCGAGGTTTATCATGGTCCATCGAAAAAAATTGGAGGTTGGTGTCGCCACAATTTTGTCGGTTACTTGGTTGAAATAACCATCTATTTGTAACGATAACATTGGAAACCAATGCGTTATCGGTTGATTGTAGGTGATGCCGATGTCGTATTGCGTGGTGTTCTCGGGTTTCAGGCTTGCGTTGCCGATGAATGTGTAATAGAGGTCGTTGAAGGTGGGCAAACGCATACTTTGCTTGAAAAAAGCACGCAGCGTCAAATCGACCTCGTGCGATGGCTGATACGACGCGAATACCGATGGCGTGAATTTCAGTATTTTGGTATTCGCACTCGATTTCAACGTGTGGTCTTGCACAAAAGTTCCCAAAATGCTCGCGTGTAGTTTGACGTGCGAAAAATTGAATGCCGTAGCCAATGCGCCCAATAGCGCATAGCGTTGCGGATAGGCAAAATCGTACAAGTCGGCGTCGAGTTTATTCCACTGAAAATCGACCGATAAACCCATATCCCAAAACGGAAAAATCTGCCAGCGATTGGCGTTGCTCACATAAATTTCGTGCTGCTTGTAGGTGTTGTCCACATACATCACACTGGCATCTTTGTTGGGGTCGGCCAAATAGCGCAGATAGTCGTAAGCATATTTGCCTTTGAGCATCAGCGAATAGACGTTGCCGAAACTCTTCTGAAACGAACCTTGAACAAACACGTTGGTGTCCCATTGGCGGTCTTCGTGGGTGAATCGACCGCGCACCACAGCGCCGGGATAACCGCGCTCCGAGTGGTAGGCGTAGGCTTTGGCGCGCCAACTGCCTTCGCTCACACGCCCGTACAAACCCACTTCGGCACGCACGGCGTTCACATCGCCATTTTGACGGATGGCGGTAGTGTCGTAGCCGCCTAAGGTTTGGTAACGAAATTTGTATTTGCCCGTTGTGTACAGATATTCGGCGCTGGTCGATAATGCCATTTTGGACGACAGCTGTTGCTCCCATAGCAGCGATGGGTTGATTGTGCCGAACGAACCGCCTTTGACCGTTGCCGTAACATGATACGGCTTGTCGTCGTCGAAACGGGGCGCTTTCGATTGCAAATAGACGCTGCCCGACGAACCAAAGTCCTTCGCCGGCTGAAATACCGCACTTTTCTCGCCATTGTACACGGTGATGGCTTCCATGTTGTCCAACGAAAATTTCCCCAAATCGATGGTGCCGTTTTGCGCATTGCCGAGTTCGATGCCGTCGTAAAATACGCCTACATGGTTGGTACCCATGCTGCGGATGTTGACGGTTTTCAAACCGCCAATGCCGCCAAAATCCTTGATTTGAACCCCCGAAAAATAGCGCAAAGCATCGGCTACCGAATGCGAATTGAGTTGCTGCAACGCCTCGCCTGATAATGTTTGCGCCGAACCGATACTCGCTGTTTGGTGGTATTTGGCCGACACCGATACTTCGTCGATGTGATACATGCGGGTCGTATCGACGGATAGCGTATCTTGCGCTCGCAATCCGCTGATACACAGTGCACTGCAAAAACCAAAAAACAAAAAGTATCGAAATCGTTTCATAATCATACTGCGCCCTTTCCTCGAGGGCGAAAGCCTATGTGTGTAGCCACGGCAGGTCTTCTGACTTCGACCGACGGCGACTTCCTTCCCGATGTTATTCAGTGGATTGTGTAGCGTCGCAGCCTATGAAGGGTCGTTTACAGCAGCGGGACTGTTTCCGATTTGCACGGAATTCCCTTTTAATCACACACTTGCGTAACAAGTGCCGACGTGAACCGTTGCGCTGCAAAAGTACAAAAAAAACTCTTTCCGACAAAACGAAAAGAGTCTAAAACATTTTTTTTTTGAGTGCAAATCTATTTTTCCTCGTCTTGCAATTTGTTGTAACAATCGCGGCAAATAGGCTCGTATTTGTCCGTTTCGCCCAACAAAACCTGATTTTCGCCTGCCACCAAACGGTGCGAAATATAAGCCGGCAAACCGCAACGCACACAAATGGCGTGAACCTTCGTTACATCATCGGCAATGGCCATCAACGCAGGCATCGGACCAAACGGCACACCGCGAAAATCCATGTCCAAACCGGCGATGATGACTCGAAAACCTTGATTGGCCAAAGTGCGACACACATCCACCAAACCTTCGTCGAAAAATTGAGCCTCGTCTATGCCGATAACATCTACATCGCCCGTCATCAGCAATATGCTGGCCGACGAATCGACCGGCGTCGATGCAATGCTGGTGTGGTCGTGGCTCACAACATCTTGCTCCGAATAACGCGTGTCGATGCAGGGCTTGAAAATCTCGACACGCTGTTTGGCAAACTTGGCGCGTTTCAAACGGCGAATCAACTCCTCGGTTTTGCCCGAAAACATCGACCCGCAAATCACTTCGATACTGCCGTGATGATGGGTGAAATGGGCATGCGATTCAAAAAAGTCCATTATTCTAAAAGGTTACTCGACCGATTATGGTCGTGTTTTGATATTTTTTTGTAATTTTGCGCGTGCATTTTTTTGCTTGGCAAAGATAACACATTTTCCAAAATAGACCGACAAAACATTATAAAAAATTATGAACAAAGACACACTTATCGCACTTATCGAAAAGGACATCGCCGAATTGCAGACTCTGACGCAAGGGTTTGCCGAGATGGAAACCTTCCCGCAACCGCTGATCGACTTGGCTGTGACCAAAGTCGAGAGCCTGCGCCACTGCCTGACCGCCATGCCCGAGGCCGCACGCGACAGCGTCCGTACCGAACCCGAAATGCCGGCACTCGTGCCCGACGAAGCGCCCGTTACAGTGACCGAACCTGCTGCCGTTGTCGAATCTGCTGCTATTGTCGAACCCGAACCAACTCTCGTTGTAGAGCCGGAACCTATTCCTGAAGTCTGCGAGGATGCTGATAATCAGCCTGATACGGACGTTGCTACTCCTGACGAAACCGCTGCGCAAATCGTAGCCGAAACCATTCATAAACCCGAAACGGTGATCGATGCGTTTGAAAAACAGCAGGAAAACGAATCGCTGGCGGCTACCATTGCCCATCGGCCGGTAACCGACCTCAAACGCGCCATCAGCATTGCCGACCGTTTTCGTTTCCAACGCGAATTGTTCGACAACAACGGCGAGCAAATGGCCACTGTGCTGGATGCGCTCAATCAATGCACCTCGCTCGAGCAGGCCGAAGCCTACCTCGAAAAACACTGCGCATTGCCGCCCGACAAACCGGCCACTACCGATTTTGTCGATTTGATAAAACGGCGTTTTGCCTGATACACCCTATTATATATAGCAAAATCTTATGCCGAAACTTTTTGTGATACCGACACCGGTCGGCAACTTGGAGGACATCACCTTGCGCGCGCTACGCCTTTTGCGCGAAGTCAACCTCATTTTGGCCGAGGACACGCGCACTACTTCGGTGTTGTTGCACCACTACGACATTCACACACCGATGCTTTCGCACCACAAATTCAACGAACATCAAACGGTCGATGCCATCGTCGAACGGCTGCAAAAGGGCGAGTCGGTGGCGTTGGTGTCCGATGCCGGCACGCCGGCCATTTCCGACCCCGGATTTTTGTTGGTGCGTGCTTGTGTGGCTGCCGACATCGAGGTCGAATGTCTGCCCGGGGCTACGGCGTTTGTTCCTGCTTTGGTCGATTCGGGCTTGCCGTGCGACCGCTTCTGCTTCGAAGGATTTCTGCCGCAGAAAAAAGGCCGGCAAACAAAACTGACTGAACTTGCCGCCGAAACGCGCACGATGATTTTCTACGAATCGCCGTTTAGGGTGCTCAAAACGCTCGAACAGTTGGCCGAATGCTTGGGCAACGACCGCAAAGCCTCGGTCTCGCGCGAAATTTCCAAAAAATTTGAAGAAACCGTACGCGGAACGCTTGCCGAGTTGGTGCAACATTTCAAAGAACACCCGCCGAAAGGCGAATTCGTTATCGTCGTTGCCGGACAATGACGGCACGCACCTATTTTGTAATTGCATGCCGCTTTCAGATTGAAAGCAAATAGGCGCGTTTTGAATAAATTTCGTTGCTTTTTGTGGCGAAATTTATCTTTTTTGAAACCGCTCTTGCATACTTTTACCCGAAAAAAATTCTCAAAAATCGCTCAAAATTCCCGATTTGGCAAGATTATTTCTTGTTAAAATAATGTCGAAAAGCATAAAAATAACAGTTGTCGCCGCGCTTGTTGATAAAAAACGCGTGAAAAAATAACTTAAACTCAAAAGTTTGTTTAATAATCAATAAATCAGCGTGTTAGTTTTAGTAACATTTATTGAAAAACAATATTTGTAACAATGCTTTTCGGCGGCATGGAATGAAAAAAAACAATAAAAAAGCAACTTTTTTTCGCAAAACTTGTTTTGTAACGGCAAAAATCGTAACTTTGTCATGTATAGCCATTTTTCATCGGTGGCGTGCTTACAATTTGTAACTAAAACGACTAAATTTTGTAACTAAAACAACTAAATTATACACTATTTAATCAAAGAGAGAGAAACATTATGAGAAAATTTACGTTAATCTTGACAGGCTTGTTGCTCGCATGCGTAGGAGCATTCGCGCAAATCAAGGGTACCGTCGTTACCGAAGAAGACGGTGAGCCTGTAATCGGCGCATCTATTATGGTGAAAGGTACTACGGTTGGTACCATTTCGGATGTAGATGGCACGTTTGAAGTTTCAGCCTCGGCAGGCGATGTGTTGGTTGTGTCGTACATCGGTATGGCCACGCAGGAAGTTCCGGCTGCCAACGGCATGGTCATCGCACTGCAAAGTTCGGCTACCGAATTGGAAGAGGTAATGGCCGTTGCCTATGGTACAACAACCAAAAAAGCATTTACCGGTGCTGCTCAATCGAAACGCGGCGAAGACTTGGCTAAAATGCAGGTTTCTGATGTGTCGAAATCGCTCGATGGCGCCATGTCGGGCGTGCAAGTAGTATCGAGTAGCGGTCAGCCGGGCGAATCGGCCTCCATCCGCATTCGTGGTGTAGGCTCCATTTCGGCCTCGCAAAGCCCGCTTATCGTTGTGGACGGTATTCCCTACGAAGGCTCGCTGAACTCGATTCCGACACAAGATATTGCCTCGCTGACGGTATTGAAAGATGCTGCTGCTAACTCTATGTATGGTGCGCGCGGCTCGAATGGTGTAATCCTTATTACAACCAAACGTGGCGAAACGGGCAAAGTAAACGTAAACCTCGAAGTACGTGTCGGTGGCAACATGCGTGGTGTGCCAACCTACGACATCATTACCGACCCGGGCGACTACTACGAGATGATGTGGGAAGCTTCGCGCAATGCCTATTTGTCGAGCGGTTCGTCTTATCTGGCTTCGGGCATTGCAGCCTCGAACGACCTGATTAAAAACCTCGGATACAACATCTATCAAGGTGTATCCGATACCGAACTCATCAATCCGTTTACAGGACGTTTGTCGTCGAAAGCACAACAACTGAAATGGACTGACAACTGGCTGACGGAACCTTTCCAAACCGGTTTGCGCCAGGAATACAACCTGAACATCAGTGGTGGCACCGATAAGACAAACTACTATATATCGGCAGGTTACCTCGACGATAATGGTTATATCGTAAATTCCGGTTTCCAACGCTTCAATGTGCGTGCCAAAGTGGAACAAGAGGTGGCTAAATGGTTGAAAGTGGGTGTTAACGCATCGTATGCACACACGAGCCAAGACTCGCCAACTTCGGGCGGCACGGCATACTCCAACTTGTTTATGTTCTCGCAGATGATTGCGCCGATTTATCCGGTCTATCTCTACAGCAAGGACGGTACGCCGCAATACAACGCCGATGGCTCGCGCAAATACGACTTCGGCGAAGGTGAAATGTTGCGTCCTTATGCTTCGACGGCCAACCCGTTGGCTACCAACCAAGCCAATATCTATAATAGTGTGTGGGACAACTTGAACCTGCGCGGTTTCTTGGATTTCACGCTCTACAAAGGCTTGAAATTGGCCATCAACGCAAGTTACGATGTTTATAACATCAACGTCATCTCGTTCCAAACGCCGATAGGTGGCGATGCCAAAAAAGTAAATGGTCGCGGTACACGCACATCGCAACGCTACGAAGCGCTGAATACCAACCAATTGCTTACGTATGAAAATTCATTTGGCGAACATGGTTTGAATTTGCTCGTTGGTCATGAGTTTAAAATGGACAACTCGCAAGTGCTGACAGGTAGCAAATCGCAATTCTACGATCCCACCAACCCCGAACTCGAAAATGGTGGCGCTATCGACGGATTGACTTCGTACACAAGCGGTTATCGCGTACAAGGTTTCATGGCGCGTGCCGAATACAACTTTGCTGAACGCTACTATGTATCTGCATCGTATCGTTGCGACGGCTCGTCGTACTTTGCACCGGAATCCCGCTGGGGACACTTCTGGTCGGTAGGTGCAAGCTGGCGTATGAAAGAGGAGAGCTGGTTGCGCGATGTCGATGCCATTCACGACTTGAAAATCAAAGCAAGTTATGGTACGCAAGGTAACGATAACATCGGTGCAGGCGCGGCCCCTTACCTCGACCTCTATGCCTATTCGGTAACCGATGGCGCCAGCCAACCGTCAGTCCATCTGGCACAACGCGGCAATCGCAAACTGACGTGGGAAAAGAGTAACAACCTGAACATTGGTGTCGAATTGGGATTGGTCGATCGCTTGGACATCGAAGCCGACTTCTTCATCAAAGATACCAAGGACATGATTTACGCCAAACCGCTGCCGCCTTCGGTAGGTTCGCCGTCGTCCATCTACACGAACGAAATGGACATGCGCAACATCGGTGTGGAGGTAACTCTGGGTGCCACATTGGTAAAAACGCGCGACGTGAAATGGACCGTCGATCTCAACCTGACACACTATAAAAATGCTTTGACACGTCTGCCCGAAGACAAACAGAGTCTGATCGACAGAGATGGCGGTTATCAGACAGGTTCGTATTGGCGCTCGATTGGCGGAAGTATTTACGACTTCTACGATTATCACTATTTGGGCGTAGAACGCACTTCGGGTCTGCCGATGTACGAAATTACCGAAAAAGATTATCAGGAGGCCCAGGCACAAGCAGCCGAAGAGGGTATAGCTTTCGACGAATCGAAGTACGGCCAATTGGAAGATGGCACACGCTATGCCTACGAAACCGGTAACGCCTCGCAAGTGGTGCTGGGCAAAACGGCCATTCCCGACCTCTACGGCGGTCTCTCTACTTCGTTGGAATTCTACGGCTTCGACCTGAACATCCAAACCGCATTCCAAATAGGCGGTTATGTATATGACAGCTTCTACAAATCGTTGATGGGCGGTGGCGAATATGGCACCAACTGGCACAAGGACATTTTCAAACGCTGGACTCCGACCAACACCGACACCAATGTGCCGCGCGTCGAAGTCAACAAGCAAAGTCTTGGTCTGGATGGCGATGCCGTACTCACATCGGCCAGCTATTTCAGCCTGCGCAACATCACGCTGGGATACTCGTTCCCCAAAAAATGGATGAACAAAGCCAAAATCAAAACGTTGCGCCTCTATGTGGTTGCCGACAATATCGCTTTGGCTACGGCACGCAAGGGCTTGGATCCGCGTCAAAGTTTCTCGGGCGCAACAGACTACAACTATTCTGCCATGGCTACAGTGTCCGGTGGTATAACAATCGGTTTCTAAATTTTATAAAAACAATAGAATCATGAAAAGAAACAAAATATTAGTAGCACTCTTGGCCACATTTGCATTGGTGGCTTGCGATTCCGATTATCTGTCGGTACAAGATACTTCGACCATCACGGCTGACAAGTATCAGGAAATCGTCAAAGCGGATCCTTCCGTTTTGCAAAACTCGGTTAGCGCCTTATATACAACGCTTTATGAGTATTCGTACTCAGGCTATGAAACACACGACGATGCCGGCATCGGAGCCATTTTCTTGGCTTCCGACCACATGGGCGAAGATGTGGTACAAACCAAAAGCCATTGGTACACCTACGACTACCAATTGGATTTCCGCTTGGAGAACTATCGTCGTCCGTATGGCACTTGGAAAACCCTCTACACCGTCATCGGACAAGCCAACGACGTAATCGCCTTGGTGGACCTCGATGCTGTGAACGGTACCTCGAACGACGCTACCATCAAAACCTTGCGTTATAGTTACGGACAAGCTTTGGCTATGCGTGCATACGCCTATATGTTCTTGGTACAGATTTTCCAAAATCCGTTTACCGCCGCTCCCGATGCTTCGGGCGCACATATCAATTTGGACAAAAAGGCTGTGCCGCTCTATTATGCTTCGAACGAACCGAACGAGTCCGACTACTCGCGCGGCACGGTGGGCAAGGTATTGGCCTCGATTGAACAAGACCTGCTCACGGCCGAACGTATGTTGGATGGTTATGCACGCGCTACAAAAAGCGAAGTCGATGCACATGTGGTGGACGGCTTGCTGGCACGCTACTACCTGACAACCGGCGCGTGGGACAAAGCAGCCGACTATGCCAAGAAAGCAGCCGCAGGCTTCACGCTGATGGAAAAAGAGGAGTTGCTCACCGGCGGATTTGTCGATATATCGTCTAAAGAGTGGATTTGGGGCTTCGACATCGCCACACAGGAGTTGTCGCTCGTATATGTTTCGTGGTATTCGCATATCTCCAACATTGCTCCGGGCTATGCCGGTGCCGGTCATGCACCGCGTGCCATCGATCGCCGGCTGTACGAGCAGATCGATACCACCGACTACCGCAAAGCGTGGTTCAATGGCCCGAAAGGCGACAAAACACAACCAACCGAAGCCGCACAAGGCGCCTACGCCAGCCTGAAATTTGGCGACGACGGCAACTGGACGATGGACTACCCCTATATGCGTGCAGCCGAAATGTATCTGATCGAAGCCGAAGCGTTGGCACGCCAAGGCAACGAAACAGGTGCTGCCGAGGCCTTGAAACCATTGATGGAGAAACGCTGCAGCGCGTGGGACAAAACAGCGGTATCGGTGGACGATGTGCTGCTGCAACGCCGCATCGAATTGTGGGGCGAAGGTTTCTCGCTCTTCGACCTGAAACGCAACTACCGCGGTATCGACCGCACATACAGTGGCACCAACCACCGTGCACCTGACGGCCTGCTGAAAGTGGATGCCGGCGATGTGCGCTGGACCTATCAAATTCCGTTGAGCGAATTGCAGGAAAATTCGGACATCAACTCGGCCGACCAAAACCCGTAATTGTAGAAAAATAGTATAAAAACAAAAAAACAAAAGGATAGAAACTATGAAAAGTTTATTGAAAATGGCAGCATTTGCCGCGCTGATTGCTACATTTGCCGCGTGCGACGAATCGCCCGTGAAAAGCGATTACGATCCGGTTGCCGACCCTACGCAAGCACCACAAGGGGTCTTAACCTACGATGCTGATGTCTATCAAACCAAAGTGCGTTTGAGCGGTAAAGTGTCCGATTATGCCAACTTGGTGGACTACGGATTTATTTGCTGCATCGATACTGTATTGGATAAAGTTGGTGGTGATTTCAGAGAGGCACTGATCAATGGCGCCTTGAGTAAACAACACATATTCTCGATGAAAGGTGTTGCCAATGCCGACGAGTTTGTTTTGGTGTCGGACGAATATGATGCAAATGCAGAGTATTACTATACCACTTATGCGCAAAATTATAACGGCATTACTTGTGGCGATCCTGTGTTGTTCGAAACCGGTGCCTTGTACAAAGGCGTTTACAACCTCTCCGCTTCGTCTTCCGAAGCAGATTGGGAGGAGGTATCGTATGTGATGGCACTTGGTGAAGACCCTGTTCGCCCGTTTGAATTTGTGCAAGACGGTATGACAAAAGCCGGTAGTTTTGTGTCGTACGCCAAAGCCGGTCCTAACAAATACAAACCGGATAACTGGCTGATATTTAAGTCGGATTTGGGCGTGGCCATGCAGTTCTCCTATTTGGTGCAACCGCTGGCTACCAAGGCTAATGGTTTTTATGAACGTTATCAAATTTTAATCTCGCACGACTCGATTACGGCCGACAACTACGCTGCTGCCGAAATTTTGGTGGATTATACGTTTGTGCCTGACACGGTAATCAACGAAGATGGTTCCGAAACGTTGGTTGTACCCGAAGTCGGTGTCGAAGTGGTTGACATCCCGCAGGAGTATGAATATTCGAAGGCTTGGATTGCTATTCGCCATTTCGATACCTATACGCAGGGATTATCGGTGAATGCCGTGAAATTATATTAATTTCTTAGTGTTTATTTATATTATTGTTTAATTCTAAATTTTGAAAAGATGAAAAAGGTATTTTGTACTCTTTCTGTCTTATTGGCAACTTCAGTATTAGTGTTTGCCAATGCTCCGAAGACCTTTGGTCTTATGAACAAATCGCACAAGGTTGTGATAACGAATGATGCTGCACAAAAAGCACCTGCACAAAAAACAGTAACAACCAATCAAGGCGATACTATTTATGCCGATGATTTCGAAGGTGAAACCACCGATTGGACAGTGGACTCTTTAGAAATGACAGACCTTACGCAATTAGGTTTGGCGGATGATGTTGTAGGTTGCCCCGGTTGTTTTGATGCATTCAGCGGATCGCAGTTTTTGATCTCGGGTTATTCTCAGAGCCGCGATGTAAAAACTTACATTAAATCTCCGAAAATTGTAGTGCCTGCCGGTACTTATTGGGTTTCGGCCTATTTTATGACCGGTGGTTCAGATTATCCATGTTCCGCTAAATTCTTATATGGCACATCGGCTGATCCTGCTTCTCAAAAGGAAATCATTGCTTTCGACGAGAGCAGCGTAAGCCAAGAATGGACCCTGTTGAAATATCAAATCACGGTTGATGCCGAATCGGCACTCTATTTCACATTGGTGTCTGAAATGGCCAAAATGACAGGCACTTCCGGTGGTTGGTTTGTTGCTATGGAAGATTTCCGCATCACGAAATCGGAAGTATTTCCGCCTAAACCTCAAGTGAATGATGTCGTATTGAACATTTATGGGGCTGAGGGTGTTTATAGTGCATCTTCTGACTCTATCTATTTGGCCAGCGACTCGTCTAATTTTATTATTTATGCTGACTATTCCTATGCCGACACTGCTTATTTCCGCAATGTATCATCCGGCATCGTGGATGTATTTGATGGTAAACATTCTGATCTGATTGCTGCTGGACTCGACACCGAAGACAATCCGTTGGCTTTGTCGTACGAATTTTATGTAGAAAGTACACAAGGTAAGGATTCTGCTGCCTACGAGTATGCTGTATTCCACAATTATAATGGCGACCACAGCGATCTTGTAACAAATTTGCGCCCGGATCTTGGTCCAAATATCTATTTCGACTTGTTGGGTGATACTTATTTCAGTTCGAAATATCAAACAAATCCGTTTACCGGTTATGGCGAACGTTTCAGTGTAACGGCTTTGGGCGATGAGAATCCGCACTATGCTCAACTGAATGGCGTTGGTTTGGTGTTGTACAACTATTGGATTGAAGAGGATCATCAAGCCGCTGATAGTATTACCATCAGTGTGTATGCCGAGAATTATGACGAAGAAACCGAAGAAGTCTCGATAGGCGACTGTATCGGCAAAGTACGTTTGTCGTTCGCCGATGCATTTGGCGTTGATCAATATATTACCGGCATTCCTACACCTTATGTTATTGAGTTACCTGAACCTATCAATGTATATGGTACGTTCTATGTATTTGTAGAAGCCGATGCATTTGAACTTGTTGATGGTGAAATTTGTCAGTTCTTGTTCTATGAAATTGCAGGTGGACAGTCTTCCGAACCGAATTTACTGTATTACTCGGACAATACCTCGTACATTATTTACAAAGGCGAAAAAAGAACGTATAATGGTGCTGTAGGAGGTGTTTATGAAGAAATTCAAGGTGAAAGTTATTATTGGTCAGCTACTGCTATGTTCATGGCTGATGTAACTTTCCAAGGTGCCGAACCGGAAGCAGTTGGTATCAAACGTGTGGTAGCCGACAGCAAATTGGCTATCTATCCGAACCCGGCTAAAGATGTGCTTTACATCAGCAACTTGGCTTCGGATGCCTCTGCCGTTGTAACCGACCTTACGGGTAAACAACTGATGTCGCTGTCGCATGTACAAAACAGCGTATCGGTAGCCGGCTTGGCTCAAGGTGTTTACTTCATCTCCATCAAAGATGCCGAAGGCGTACACACCGCTAAATTCGTGAAAGAATAAGTTCTGCACGAAAACAGCAAAAACTGCAAGAGGGTACTCGCATGAGTATCCTCTTGTGTGTTTAATAATGTTTAAGACTTTCAGGGTTTAATGTAGGGACGTGGCGCGGCGTGTTCCTACGGTCTATGTTCCCGGTTCTATATTCTATGTTCAGGGCTTCCTCTTTTAAGGGGCCGGGTGGCTGTTCCGGCGTTGTAGGATGCACTGTTGGTAGGCAGCGCGCTTGTCGGCACTTTTGCGGTAGCGTGTCGAATCCACTTGCAGATATTCGGGCGCATTGGTAAAAGTATCGTGTAAAACTGTTCCGCCGTCCGTTTTGAGCAACGTCAGTTGGTCGTACAACACATGGTCGAGCGTGTAGGCAGATAGTTGCAGTGTGTCGCCGGCCATGTGTATCACTTGGTAAAACCGATAGCCGATGCCATAACGGTCGTATCCGGCATCGAGGTTGATGCGGTAGTCTTTGGGCGAACATTGCGACACGAGATACACCGGCGTGGTGCCGTTGGTGGCGCGGCGTGCGTAAGCGTGTTCGTGTCCGGACAATACGAGGTCGCACTTGTCGTTGAAAAGCGAAGCAAAGGCCTGTCGCACCCAAAAATTGGTTAGGCGGCCACGCAGCGAATAGACAGGGTGGTGTAGGGTGGCAATGTGCCACACCGCCGTGTCGGTGGTTATGGCGCGCTGCAGCCACGCACGCTCGCCGGGCAGTGTCCATACGTCGTTGTTGCTGTCGAGCAGATAGAATGCGGCGTTGCCTACGCTGAACGTGTATTGCGCTATGCCTGCAAACCGTGTGTCGGCATCGAGAAAGTAGGGGAATGTCCATACGAAGCGTTCGTCCAAACGCTTGTCGAGACCTTTGAGGTATTCGTGGTTGCCGGGAACGGCCAGCACCGGCGTCGCGGTGCCGAAATCGGCCACCATATCGTAATAGGCTTGCCAATAACCATCGTGAGGCCGCTCGATGACATCGCCGCCAAACAGCCAGAAATCGGGCGCAAACTGCTGATTGATTTCGGCCAAGCGTGTATGTAACTTGCAGCCGTCGGCATCTTGTACATCGCCCACATACACGAATGTGGTAGTTGCGTCCGTAGTCGGGCGCACCGTAAACTGCTGCCAAGCCGACTGCTGTAGTCCTACCTGCACACGATATGTATAGTCGCCGGCAGGCAATAGTCCCATGTCGGCAAAATAATAGGCCGTCTGTCCGCCCGCCGTGATAAATAGGTGTGAGTTGGCTGTAATGCGTTGAGTGTCAGCGCGGTGCTTGCTTGCAAGGTGCAGCTCGGCCGGTTGAATGGTGTCGCCACACTGCCACGAAACGGCACGCGACTGCGCACCCGTTCGCCCAAAAGTCAGTTGTATCCGACAAATAGAATCGCCGGCTACATAAGGCGGCTCGGGCGGATTGCCAAACCAAGCCTGCCACCGCAGACAACACAGCACCGTAGCGGCCAACAAAAGTATGCCGATGAGTGTTGCAATCCCAATGGTTTTGATGTTTGCACGAGTTTTCATCACAATAAGGCTACGACAAAATAGTAAATCATCAACCCGACAGCCACCAATTTGGCGATGGTGCCGCACAAAAATCCCAACAGCGATGCTGCCCCGGATTTTAACGCTTCGATAAATACTTTACCGGCAATAAGTTCGCCTACCAAGGCACCAACAAACGGCCCGGCAATGATGCCGAACGGTGCAAAGAAAAATCCGATCAGCAACCCGATGGTGCTACCCCAAACGCCGGCTTTGCTGCCGCCCGACCATTTGGTGGTCCACACCGGTAAAAAGGTGTCCAACAACTGTATGACGACCACCACGGCTGCCCATATCAGCAAAAAAGGTGTTGAAAATTGCACTTTGTCCGTGGCTTGCAACAGCAGCAGCCCGACATAGCCCAACGGCACGCCCGGCAGCACCGGCACGATTGTCCCCACAAGACCCACCAATAAGCAAATTGCACCCAAAATAATCAGAAAAATCTCCATTGCTGTATCTAAAATTGCTGTTTATTTGTAAAAACTTCGGCAAATATACGATTTTTCTGCGATTTTTTTGTACTTTTGCGGCATTATTTTTCTAAAAATTTTCATTATGACCGAAAAACTTCAAACCCTCAGGGATAGTGCTGCCATGCGCTGGATTGCCCTGTTACTCTTGGCTTTGGCCATGTTCTGTTCGTACATTTTTATGGACATCTTGTCGCCTATCAAAGATTTGATGGAAAGTGAACGTGGTTGGGATTCCACTGCTTTTGGCACGATGCAAGGCGCCGAAACTTTTCTGAACGTATTTGTTTTCTTTCTGATTTTTGCAGGCATCATTCTCGACAAGATGGGCGTGCGTTTCACGGCTGTGCTGTCGGGCGTGGTTATGCTGATAGGCGCCGGCATTAAGTATTATGCTATTTCGAGTGCATTCAGCGGCAGTAGTGTTGAGGTGTGGTTCACCGAACATTTGAACTACATTCCGCTGTTCGACGAGTTGGGCGTTTCGCCATTCTACGAAGGCATGCCGGCCTCGGCCAAAGTGGCAGCCATCGGGTTTATGATTTTCGGCTGCGGCACCGAAATGGGCGGCATCACTGTGTCGCGTGGCATCGTCAAGTGGTTCAAAGGTCGCGAAACGGCCTTGGCCATGGGCTCCGAGATGGCTTTGGCACGTTTGGGTGTGGCCACTTGTATGATTTTTTCGCCGTTCTTTGCGCATCTCGGCGGTTCGGTCGATGTGTCGCGGTCGGTGGCGTTTGGCGTTGTGCTGTTGTGCATCGCGCTGATCATGTTTGTCGTTTACTTCTTTATGGACAAAAAATTGGATGCGCAAACCGGCGAAGCCGAAGAAAAAGACGACCCGTTCAAAATCAGCGACATCGGCAAAATTCTGTCGAGCGGCGGATTCTGGTTGGTAGCGTTGCTTTGCGTGCTCTATTACAGCGCCATTTTCCCGTTCCAAAAATATGCGGTCAACATGCTGCAATGCAACCTGACGTTGCCACAACCTACCGAAGGATCGTTTTGGCAGGGCGACAGCGTGGCCATCATCCAATACATCGTTATGCTGATAGTGGCAGGCTGCTCGTTTGCCGGCAATTTCTCGAAAAATAAAGCACTGAAATACAGCCTGATGGCCGTTGCTGTTGTGGCTTTGGTGGGTTATTGCTACATGGGCTATATGCGTGGTACCGCCGAAACTATTTTTGCGGTGTTCCCGTTGTTGGCGGTAGCCATCACACCGGTGCTCGGCAACTATGTCGATCATAAAGGCAAGGCCGCTTCGATGCTGATTATCGGTTCGTTGCTGCTCATCGTTTGTCACCTCACGTTTGCATTTGTGTTGCCGCAGTTCAAAGGCAACGCCGTGGGTGGCGTTATGGTGGCCTACATCACTATTTTGGTGCTCGGCGCATCGTTCTCGTTGGTGCCGGCGGCTTTGTGGCCAAGCGTTCCGAAATTGGTGGACGAAAAAATCATCGGTTCGGCCTATGCGCTCATCTTTTGGATTCAAAACATCGGTTTGTGGCTCTTCCCGCTCTTGATTGGCAAAGTCTTGGACAAAACCAATCAGGGCGTTGACGATCCTGTGGGCTACGACTACACTTGGCCTTTGGTCATGTTGGCGTGCTTGGGCATCGCGGCCTTCTTGCTGGGCATTGTGCTGAAAGCGTGGGACAAGAAAAAAGGACTTGGCCTCGAACAACCCAACGTAACCGATTAACCGACGCTTTGTACGCATGCCCGGAACGCTGTATCTGATACCTACTACATTGAGCGACAGTCCGTTACGACAGATTTTGCCCGACGGAAATGCCGACATAGTCCTACGCTTGAAGGTGTTCATCGTGGAGAATGTGCGCACAGCGCGCCGTTTTCTGAAACAGGTGGACAAGGCTATCGACATCGACGCATTGCGTTTCTTCGAATTGAACCAACACACCGCGCCCGAACAAATCGGCACCTATCTCGAACCATTGCTGCAAGGTTGCGATGTCGGCATCATCAGCGAGGCGGGCTGCCCGGCCATAGCCGACCCCGGCGCCGATGTGGTGGCGTTGGCACAACAAAAAGGCATTAACGTGGTGCCGTTGGTGGGACCATCGAGCATCCTGCTGTCGCTCATGGCGAGTGGCTTCAACGGACAAAGTTTTGCGTTCAACGGCTATCTGCCCATCGACAAAAATGCACGTGCGCAACAACTCAAAATGCTCGAAAAACGCATTTATACCGAACATCAAACGCAGATTTTCATCGAAACACCATACCGCAACAAACAACTCATCGAAGACCTGTGCCGCACCTTGCAGCCGCACACCAAACTCTGCATCGCAGCCGACATCACCGGACCCAACGAGTACATCAAAACAAACACGTTGGCGGCGTGGAAAAAAGCACTGCCCGATATTGGTAAAGTGCCGTGTATTTTTCTTATTTATAAATAATTGATACATTTTATAGAATTATGGAATTACTGAAAGGAAAAGTGGCTCTGATTACCGGTGCTGCCCGTGGCATCGGCAAGGCCGTCGCACTGAAATTTGCACACGAAGGTGCCGATATCGCCTTCACCGACTTGGAACTCAACGCCCAAGCCGAACAAACCCGACAGGAGATTGAAGCCTGCGGCGTAACATGCCGCGCCTACGCATCGAATGCGGCCGATTTCGAGGCTACACATGCTGTAGTCGAGCAAATCCATCGCGATTTCGGACACATCGACATATTGGTCAACAACGCCGGCATCACCAAAGACGGTCTGATGCTGCGCATGACCGAACAACAATGGGACGCCGTCATCAACGTCAACCTCAAATCGGCATTCAATTTCACGCACGCCATTGTACCTGTGATGATGCGTCAGCGCGGCGGTTCCATCATCAACATGAGTTCGGTGGTCGGCGTAAATGGCAACGGCGGACAATGTAACTATGCCGCTTCGAAAGCCGGCATGATTGCCTTGGCAAAATCCATCGCCAAAGAGGTCGGGTCGCGCGGCATACGCGCCAACTGCATTGCGCCGGGCTTCATTCTCACCGACATGACACAGCAACTGCCCGACGATGTGCGCGAACAATGGATCAAAACCATTCCGTTGCGCCGCGGCGGCACACCCGACGACGTGGCCAACGTTGCCACATTCCTTGCCTCCGACCTCTCGAGTTACGTCAGCGGACAGGTGATACACTGCTGTGGTGGCATGAGCATGTAAAAAAAAGACTCCAACTCCCGATTTCGTCGGGAGTTTTTCGTTTTTTGTTAAAAAAATGCTCCCGATACTTGTTTCTTTTCAAAAATATCACTAACTTTGACGCGATTATTCGATTTTTGAATTTTCTAACCTTTAATATCAATACAACATGAAAAAAATTAGCATTTTCCTTGGGATGTTGCTTGTTTGCTTTACATTGCAGGCTGAATCCTATGGCATTTTGGTGAACGGTACCACCTATTTTGCCGGTACGCTGAACACCGGAAACACTGATTCGAGTCTCAAAGAATACATAGCTTGGGGCGTTCCGTTAAAAAGCGGTGATTACTTTCAACTCTACGACAAAGAAAACGCTGCAGCATGGGCAGTTGCTTTGGATGGCTACAGTACTACAGGTGTCACGCTCTCTTCCGACCGCTACAACTGCACTGCCGACGGCTGTTACGATTGCTACATCAAATTGAAATACAAAGCTGACCAATTGTACGTTGGTGCTGCAACGGGCGATTGCTCCGGCAATATCGGGGAAACCATCGGCGGCGGTGAAACAGGTGGTGGTGAAACCGGTGGCGGCGAAACAGGCGGTGGCGAAACAGGCGGTGGCGAAACAGGTAATTACACCTCGTCCGTGCCAAGCCAATGCCCCGATGTGATGTTGCAGGCTTTCTATTGGGATTCGAATGTTGACAAAGGCTACGGCGATACCAAATGGACTACACTCAACGCTCAAGCCAGCGAAATAGCCGCCTACTTCGACCTCGTTTGGTTGCCGCCATCGGCCAAATCGAGTGGCGGCGTTGGCTATATTCCCAAACAGTATAGCAACCAAACCAGCGATTGGGGCACGCGTGCCGAACTCGAAAAATTTATTGCGGCCATGCACGCCGGCAATACCAAAGTGATAGCCGACATCGTTATCAACCACGCCGGCAACAAATCAAGTTGGTGCGACTTCTTCAAGATGGATTTCGGCGAATATGGCGTGTTCGAACCCGATGCCTCGTGGATTACGCGCGACGATGAAGTGTGGAGTGACCCCTCGGCAAAAGGTTGTACGGTTGGTGCTGGCGCTTCGTACGACGATGGTCAAGGTGACCCGAAAAACTACGGCGCCGCACGCGATTGGGATCACAACAATGCTCAAGTGCGCAAGATGTGCAACGCCTACCTGAAGTGGATGAAAAACGAAATGCACTACGATGGCTGGCGTTACGACTACTGCAAAGGTTTTCACGAATCGCACATCAACGAATACAACACCGCTTCGCAAGCCAATTTCTCGGTGATGGAGTGGTGGGACGGTAATACGGAAACACTGAAAGCCGCTATCGGCCGTGCAAATAACAATACACTCACATTCGACTTTGCTACCAAATACGATGTGTTCCAAAATGCCATGGCGCACCAAAACTACCAAATTAAGGGTAAAGGCTTGTTGGGCGCCGGCTATTCGAAATATGCGGTAACGTTCATCGATTCGCACGACTCGTTCGGTCGCGAAGATGCGGCGGACATTATGGGTAAAAACGATGGTAGCAGCATCAATAACAAGAGTCTTATTTTGCAATGCAACGCTTATATTCTGTCGATGCCGGGCATCCCGTGCGTATTCTATCCGCATTGGGTGAAATACAAAGAGGAAATAAAACCGATGATTATGGCGCGCAAATTGGCGGGCGTACACAGCGAAAGTGCTGTCTCCGACGAGGCTGCCGGCAGTTACTACAAAGCTACTATCACTGGCAAAACGGGTAGTATCATCATGTATCTCGGCTCGGCCTACAACGATGCTGCACCGAGCGGCTACACGTTGGCTTGCAAAGACGCCGGTTACGCCGTTTACTACAAAACGACATTGTCGAACGCGGTTTCGCTGACCGTAACGCCGGCTTCGGGCACCTACGACAAGGCTATCACCGTCAGCATGGCGGCTGCAAGCACCGGCACATCAACCATCTACTACACGCTCGATGGCACCGAACCTTCGGCTGCATCGACCAAATATACGGCACCATTTGCGGTGGATGCCACCACCACGTTGAAAGCCATCGCTATCAGCGGTAGCAGTAAAAGTGAAGTGGTAACGCGTGAATATGTCATCGAAAAACCGGTCGAAGAGGAACCCGACCCGATGCCGACAACCGGTATTACGGTGCGTTTCCGCATCGCCGACGAATGTAATTGGGATTTGACGCAGGGCGTCTCCTATTGGATGTGGCACGACAAAAACGATGGCAAATTTGTCAAAGCCGATAAGACAGGTAGTTGGTATACCTACACGTTCCCCGAAGGTACGGTAACGCCATTTAATATTATTGCCCTAAATGGTGATGATTGGGGTGGTGCACTCGCATTTCAAACCGATGATATTGAAGGCGTGAGCGAAAGTACATGTTACTATGTAACCTCGAAAGGTCCCGGTGTAGAAGGCGATTCTGAGTCGTGGAAACGTCGTGCTACTGCCGTCGATTGCAACTATGTACCCGATGCGCTGCCTATTATTACGCGCGCTGCCGCTTTGACCTTGTGCCCGAATCCGACCAAAGGCACGTTGGCAGTCAATGCCGACAGCAATATCGCACGCATCGAAATCTACTCGTGCATGGGCGCGTTGGTGGCTACACACACCGCCGGCACACCGGCACAAACGATTGACGTAACCGGTTTGCAAAACGGTATGTACATTTTGCGTGCTACGTTGGAAAACGGTACAACGTCGGTAGGCAAATTTGTAAAACAATAAACCGCATCGGTCGTTACGAACGCTAAAAAATCCCTGCCTTTCGGGCGGGGATTTTTTTTGCCGGCATGCAAGTGGTTATTTCAGCGGTTCGATGTGAATGATAACTTGTGTGCGGTCGCCGTACTGTTGGCGCAATAGTTGTTCGATATTGCGTGTTATGGCGTGCGATTCGTTCACCGTCATGTTGCCCTGCACCCGCACATGCAGTTCGACGGCGATGCCGGCCCCGATGCGGCGCGTTTTCAGGTTGTGCACGTCGCTCAAACGTTTGTCAGCCAGCACCAACGCGACGATTTCGTCTTCTTGCTCTTTAGGTAGCGATCGTTCCAGCAGTTCGTTCAGTCCGGGCATCACCAAGTCGTAGGCCACTTTGATAATTAGTGCGCCCACCACAATGGCGGCAATGGGGTCGAGCACGCGCCACTGTTCGCTCAAAAAATAAGCGCCACCGATGCCTATCAACGTCCCGATGGAGGAAAAAGCATCGGAGCGATGGTGCCACGCATTGGCTTTCAAGGCCGGCGAATCGACCCGCTTGGCTGTCAGCATGGTGTACCAATAGAGTGCCTCTTTGGCCACTATCGACACGGCAGCCGCCACCAATGCCACTATGCCGGGACGTGCGATGCTCTCGCCGCGCAGCACTTGTGCAATGCGTTCGGCGCTATCGACCAAAATGCCGATTGCTACGGCCGCCAAAGCCACTCCGATGACTACCGTTGCCAACGTTTCGTATTTGCCGTGACCATAGTCGTGGTCTTCGTCCTTCGGCTTGGCCGAGATGCGCACGAACAGCAGCACCACAATGTCGGTGGCAAAGTCGGACACCGAGTGTACACCATCGGCAATCATAGCGCCACTGCGCCCCACAAAACCGGCTATCAATTTGCCGACCGACAAGAGCACATTCACAAAAAAACCAATCCATGTTGCTTTGTAGATGGCCTGTTCGCGCGTTTCTTGCTTGTTGGTTTTCATAATTTTAGTGTCAATTTTTCAAGAATTTGTACCAATGTTTCTATCTCGTGCGGCTCCAAGGTTTCCGCTATCAGTTCCGAAAAACGCTCGTGTGCATACGCGTGCATGGCGTTTATTTGTCGCCCTTTGTCGGTCAGATGCAGGTGCGAGTTGCGCCGGTCGTCGTCCGATGGCACCTTGTACACATAGTTGCGCTCTATCAGTTTGTCGATGCCGACGGTTACGGTCGGTTTGGTCAACTGCAGTGCCGACGCCAATTCCGTGATGTTCGGGTTGCCCAACTGACTGATGACTTCGAGGTAGTGCATTTGGGTGAGTGTCAGTTCTTTCAAGTCGAAGTACTCTTTGGCCTGTTCTTCCATTTCGCCCAAACTGTGCGATAGTTTGGCTATCACGCCGATGATGCGTTCCATGACAATTAGCAATTTTGTTTTCGGCTGCAAAGATAGTTAGTTTTATCTAACTAACAAAATTTTTTGTATAAAAAAAGCATATTCTCCGCCGAGAATATGCTTTTCGTGTTGTAACCTGCAGTGTGTCAGTTGGTTGCTTACACTTTTTTTGCCCAAGTGTCCTTCAGCGCGACTGTGCGGTTGAATATCAGGTGTTCGGCCGTCGAGTCCGGATCGACGCAGAAATAGCCCACTTTCAAGAATTGGAATTTGTCGAGCGGCTGTGCTTTGGCCAGAGCAGCCTCCACGCGCACGCCTTGCACCACTTTCAGCGAGTCGGGATTGAGCAATTCGCGGAAATCTTTGTCCGATGCCGACGGGTCTTCGACGGCAAACAGACGGTCGTACACGCGCACTTCGGCTTCGACGCTGTCGTTGATGTTCACCCAATTGATGGTGCTTTTCACTTTACGGTTGCCGCCTTCGGTGCCGCTTTTGGTGGTGGGGTCGTACTCGCAATAGACCGTTGTGATGTGTCCTTCGGCGTCTTTGTCGCAGCCGGTGGCTTTCACTATGTATGCGCTTTTCAGGCGTACTTCGCGACCATTTGGCGACAAGCGGAAAAAGTCTTTTGGTGCCTCTTCCATAAAATCGCCGCGTTCGATGTACAATTCGCGTCCGAACAGCAAATCGCGCGTGCCGGCGTGTTCGTCGTCGGGATTGTTCTCGGTCAGTAGCACTTCTGTCTGATTTTCGGGATAGTTGGTGATGACCAACTTAATCGGGTCGAAAATGGCACTCACGCGTGTCGCTTTCGGTTTCAAATCCTCGCGGGCGGCGTATTCGAGCAGCGACACGTCAATCATGCCTTCCACTTTGGTGTAGCCGATTTTGTCGATAAAGTTGCGAATGGCTTGCGGGGTGTAACCTCGTCGGCGCAATCCGCACACTGTCGGCATACGCGGATCGTCCCAGCCGGCGACAAGCCCTTCTTGCACGAGTTGCAGCATTTTGCGCTTGCTCATCACCGTATAAGTGATGTTCAAACGGTTAAATTCGCGCTGTTTCGGACGATAGTCGCCCTCGACAAATTGGTCGAGGAACCAGTCGTAGAGTGGTCGGTGCACTTCGAATTCGAGTGTGCAGATGGAGTGCGTTACGCCTTCGAAATAGTCGCTTTGTCCGTGCGCAAAATCGTACATCGGATAGACTTTCCATGTGTAGCCTGTGCGGTGGTGCGGGTGCGATGTGATAATGCGGTACATAATCGGGTCGCGGAAGTGCATATTCGGGTGCGCCATGTCGATTTTGGCGCGCAGCACCATCGAGCCTTCGGCAAATTCGCCGCGATTCATGCGTTCGAACAGGTCGAGGTTTTCGGCTATCGGACGGTCGCGATACGGGCTGTTGGTGCCGGCTTCGGTGGGCGTGCCTTTTTGCTGCGCAATCGTTTCGGCCGACTGCTCATCGACATACGCTTTGCCCTCTTTGATGAAACGGATAGCCAAATCGTACAATTGCTGAAAATAGTCGGAGGCGTAATAGATGTTTTGCCACTTAAACCCTAACCATTTGATATCTTCGGTGATGGAATCGACGTATTCCACATCTTCTTTTACGGGGTTCGTGTCGTCGAAACGCAGGTTGCAGGTGCCGTTGTACTTCTCGGCGATGCCGAAATCCATACAAATGGCTTTGACGTGCCCAATGTGCAGATAACCATTCGGTTCGGGCGGGAAACGGGTTTGGATGCGGCCGCCGTTGCGTCCTTCCTGTAAGTCGTTTTCGACGATTTGTTCGATAAAGTTCAAACTTTTTTTCGGAGTTTCTTCCACTGTTGTTGTCATAATTTGAAAATTTAGCGGTGCAAAATTACTTTTTTTTCTTCAAAAAACCACTATAATCTGCCTTAAATCAGCAAAAAACAAAAAAAATGACATTTTTTGCCGAAAAAATTTGGTGGGTTCAAAAAAATGCTGTACCTTTGCACCGCAATTCGGAAGAGAGTTGCACACACTTTGATTTATTGCGGAAATAGCTCAGTTGGTAGAGCACGACCTTGCCAAGGTCGGGGTCGCGGGTTCGAGTCCCGTTTTCCGCTCATTAGCAAAAAGCAGTATGAGGCTGCTTTTTTTCTTGAAAAGTCTGTTGCCCAAGTGGCGGAATTGGTAGACGCGCACGTTTCAGGTGCGTGTGTCGCGAGATGTGCAGGTTCGAGTCCTGTCTTGGGCACCATTGCGTAGGTGGTGAAATTGGTATACACGCTACTTTGAGGGGGTAGTGGTCGCAAGATCGTGTGAGTTCGAGTCTCATCCTACGCACCAAAATCAGTAAACAAAAAGACACTTCATAAATGTGAGGTGTCTTTTTTTTTTGTGTTTTGCCTAATTTTTTGTGAGTTTTATAGTTCCCAAGTTTAAGGGGTTGGGGGAAAATAATATCGGTTTTCTTGTTCTTTCATTTCTTTTGCTTAGCCAAAGTAGTGCGATTGTTACAAATGTAGGGACGCGGCGCGCCACGTCCCTACTATCTTAAATCTCGGTTCTATTCTATTTCACCACCACTTTTTGTGCAGCGTTCGCGGTTTTTACTACGTAAACGCCACTCAGTGAGCCGTTTAGGCGCGTTACATCGCGGCCGAGCAGGTCGTAGATGCGGAACTCGCCCTCGCACACGATGCGGCCGGCTTGCGTGTAGAGACCGGCCACTGCAGCCGAAACAATGGCGGTCGGTCTGCTCGGTGTACTTGCTCTCGATGCAGAGCATGGTCAGACAATCATCGCTGATGAGAACGACGTCCATGTTAGAGGGGCTGTTGTTCCGGCTGCAGTCGGAGTTCTTGGCGAGCACAGGGAACTTGACTTCGAAATACACTTTGTCGAAGGTGGTGCCATGCCACGTGAGCGGATGCTCCGGACTTACCCAGTGCAAGAAATTGTACGCGAGCATTGACTATGACAGTGCCGACTTTGCATGAGCAAGGCGGCTTACGCCGTTACAGTCGGTGTAGTCTTCGAGTTCATGCCCGTCACCAGCTACGAACATGTCATAAAACTTGCCTTCTTTTATTTAGGATGGCTTCACGAGCAGAAGGAAATACATTTTCTTCATACGATGCAAAGTACCCTGATTCCGGGGCTGCGGAAGTCTGGAAATTTGCTACTTTCTGAAGGCGACATTTCGGCTCGTTTTTAGTGTTCAAAAGTTTAATTTTTCTCATAATTTTAATGGGTTGAAATTTTTTTCCAAACTCTAATACGAAATTCTCAACCTTCTACGCCCCTAAAAATCGCCAATTCTTAAAAACTAACAATTTAATCTTAATAATTGAAAATAGTTTTTTTTCGGGGTATCTCTTTTTTGGATACAAAACCCATACAAAGCAACCGGTCTTTGCCTTGTCTCAAAATGTTCTATATTCCAGCAGAAAAATGCAGGCTACTTTACACTTCCCCAATAGCGTTCTTTGAGATACTTAAACAACTCATCATACGCCATATTACCGTTGAGTGGTGAAAGCAGTTCTTCCGGATCAATCACATAGAACTGCTTCTGACCTATCTCAGAAAGAGAATCCTTAAACGAAAATGCGTCCTTCCGCATTTCTGTATTTCCAACAGGACACACCACGATATGCTGATAATAGTCTGCTTCGAAAAGTTGCTTCTGAATAATTTGCTCCACAAGCAACGACTGTCTTGCTAATTCATAATGAGGATCCCAATAATAACTGTCCTGCCATCCTCTTAAATGTGAGATAGCCCCATCAATCTTATCAAGATAACGATCTTCTACCACTGACTCCTTAACCTTATTTTTTTCATTTTTCTCATATGCCTCTGTATATTTCCATTCTATAGGAATAAGTACGTGCTTATTGTCACAATCTTTGGCATAAATGAAAACATCGATCGACGTGCAATTCGCCCCGCGCTTATTGCAACGTTCTTTAAGAAGCGTCCTATTCTCGCAGGTAAACTCAAAAGAAATATATGAAGGTGTCTTATATGGATATTTCTCCATATAACAAAACTTTTCATCAATAGGTGATGGCAGAATCTCACATATATTTGGCAGCAAGGCTTGAATAATTGCCAATACGGCATCCTTGTCAGCGCGCAAAGCAAACAAGTGGTTCAAGCAATGTATCTGTGACGAAAGCGTGTTCCCATTCGGGAAGTACAAGTCCTCGCTTTGTTTCCACCACTCAATATCATTCAACTGAAAATAAGATAAAGCAGAGTGACGAATCCCTTTATATAGATTCTTTGTACTTTCTCTGCGGTTTATAATCTTAGGAGAAGGTAGCCAACTACCAATTTTCTCGATATAGTATAACTCGCCCTCTACCCCTTCAAAAAGAGGAGATTTCGAACGCATCAACTGCTTTTGATATTCTTCTTGCTGAGACTGAAACTTAGTCTGCGGTTGTTTTTCAAAGTAATTCATATTTCTCTTAATTTATAATCGATTATATAAGTCTCTATATCTGTGCATATCTCAATAGATATAGGAGAATGAAAACTATTAAAGGCTTCCCTTATAACATTATTAGTAATCGGGATTAAAGGATGATACTTCTTGGCTATTATACGCCCTTTTACCATTTTACATTCGTGAGAATTATAATAATCTTTCAAAATATTAAAAGACCGATAATCTGAACTATCAGGGATTGTAATCTTATGAGTCAATAGGTCATGGATGATATTCACATAGAACATTAGCTCAGAAATCGCTCCAACTTTTTTATTGTTGTCTAATTTCAATTCGAAAACATAAACAGTATCACCCTTGATTCCCCAAGCATCAATAAAACCGCCAGCAGTTATGGCAGTATGCTCGCTTATTTCATTATCGAAAATACGAACCGGCAGTTGGTGGTCCAAGCAGTCAAAATAGGACTTATTATCTTCACAAAACCACCGTTCCATTGTTGCCTCACCTTTTTCAGCAGATACCTTTGCTTCTGACTTAGGAATATTTATGACGATATGACTATGTTGCTCTTTAAATCTTGAAATTTCCTCTTCAAAATCCTCCGTATAAGCCCATGAAAAAATCTCTGTGAATTTAGATAGGCGATAAAGGAAGCGGTTATAATGCTTTTGTTCGCTCCCCTTCAAGCCACTTGGTTTTTCTCCGTCAATGCGAATAGATACGGGAAAGCCCTTTTCACAAAAAGCAGCCCTAATAACCAGCGCCCAGCTCTCAAAAGCCGCTGCGTCAGTTTGCATGTTGCCAATGAGACCTTCTTTTTGAAGTTTTAGGATAACGACGTCTCCTCGTTTACAAACATCCATGTAATTAGGAAATACCACTCTTGATGTTTCTTTTCCTCTCAATGAGCGAAGAAATTTTTCGAGTTCTTGCTTCTCCATACTATTTTGTGCTTAAGATTTCTACTGCTTTTTCTGCTTGTGCCCTTAACAAGCCAAGTATTGGATTTATCTGCACGAAGTGCGGATGCAAAGCTGCGGACATCGGCATGTCATCAAGGATGACAAAATTATCTACGTTGTCATGCTCATGCAGCCAGGCTTCAATCTCCACGGCTCGCGGCGAACTTGCGATATTCCCTTTGTCGAGCCAGTCAAGACCATGCTCCATAATATACTCATCGACCGCGTGCATGGATGTCATTCCGATTATATGTCCGTGCAATCCGCGTTCCTGCCACATATCCCGCAGAGCGGTGATGCCTAAATAACGCCACGATGAGGATATAACTATTTTAGCTTCCGTCTCGTCAATTATGCGGTTGAGCAGATTCACTGTCTCTGGGTCGAATAGTTCCAGACCATACTCATCCTTTGTCGGTCTCCCGGCTTCGAATAGAGTTGCAGAATAACCGCTACTATTCAGTACTCCGTCAAAATCAAGAAAGATCACTTTCATTTCTTTTTGCGTTTAGCGAGGTGCTCGACAGTTCTGTCCAATATATGCTCGTCTAATTCAACCAACACCTTGCAATGCATAGACGCTAAGTCATCAAAAGTTTCCTTAGTAATGGCGTCTAATTTTTCTTCCTGGAGATAATGACCAATGACTCCTTCTAAGTTCTCAAGGTTCTCTTTTAAGTGATATTCTGCTGCTCCTGCAACCAACATCTGAATTAGTGGTTTGAGGTGCTGTTCCGGAATACCTTTCTTTTCTAAATACGCACCAATGTTCGGTAGCGCATAGAACAATTCAATTTTTCCTTTCATCTTGTTACGTTTTTAATGGTTCAACATTAGGCATATTGTTGCCCTTTATTATATATATACGTAACAAAGGGGGTAAAAATATAAAACTTTAGTCGTTTCCTAAATAAATGATACTATTTTCTTAAAAATTGTACATTATTTTGATTGTTTTACTCCCTCAAATGAGTTAACAATCTTGATCTTGATATCCTCAAATGAATCCACGATTTTGACCTTGACATCCTCGAAGTGCTCCACGATTTTGACCTTGCCGCATGAGTCCTCGAAGGCATCGACAATCTTAATGTCGGCATCCTCAAAGGAATCAACGATTTTCACCTTGATGTCCTCAAAGGAATCGACAATCTTCACTTTGCCATATAGTTTGTACGTCTTGCCGTCTTTGGTAATAGTGCAATTCTCCTTGTCGATTTTGACATCAGCAGCTGCCGCACAGATGGCAATAGCAAAACAAAATAATATGATAGATAAACGCTTCATTGTCTATTTCAATGGACCAATAAGAAGGGGCGAAACGTACTGCTTGTATCCGAATGCCTCGCCGATATAAACAGCCTTTGGCTGATGGATAGTTATGGGCTGGTTGAGCGCGGTACAGAACTCATCCCAGTGAGATTTGATAGCAGATAAGTAATCGGTATCGTGATGGTATTTCACATTTGCGGATTGGTATTGCGCATAACCCAATACCGGTTTGAATTTATCTGCTTTGCGCTCTTGCCCTGTTTCAAGAAAAAAGAAGTACATATCTGCGTCTTTACAGATAGGACTTTCCTCGGTAAGAGTGCGCATTTTCTGCACATCGTGCTTGAACTCATCAAGATACCACTTTTCCGGGCGCACAATAGATTGCGCTTTAAACTCAACTAAAGCAATAGCGCGCACAACTTTTGTCAAGCTCGAATCTAATTCCAGAACTGCCAAATCTACCTTTTTCCTACCGAAACCTTCCGGACTCCACTCCCTACGTACAACATATTTTTCATTTCCAAACTCTGCGATTATATGGTTGTGCAAGCGCCAAGCAATCTTGTCACGAATTTGCAATTCGTTTTTGCCTTGGGAACTAAGGTAGGCAAGCTCGTCCTTGTCGAAACCAGTATCGAGCGAGTTCAGCAGTCCTTGCAATGTGGTACGTATAAACTTCTTCATGATCCAATTATTTCATTTTTGGTGGACAAGCTTCTGAATGGTCGAAAATCAATCGCCAATCGTATTCCTCATTGATATGAGAAATGACGAAGTAATCTAATTCCCCGTGCATAAAACTCGGAGTGATTCTTGCTTTTGCAAGTTTCACGTCTATATCTTCAGCCTGCCCCCACGAACTACAAATATCTGAACTATGTTCCCACGTATTCTTTAATGGCTCGTCAAGAGACAATTCATAGAAGATAGTACCCACACGATGAAGCGACTCTCGATAGTTCTCCAGTAGGTTCATACAGTTATCGCCCTTAAAGCCATAACCTTCATATTTGCTTGCAGTCACCACTCGATAGATATCGTCATAGCATTTGCAAATATCCCCTGTAAAAACAGCATCGCCGTTTTCGTCCTTGAAGGGCACCTGAATACCGCAGAAAGCAACTGCATGAAAATATCCTCGTTTCATGTGCTTCTCTCCAAAGAAGGCTTTTGCCGCAAACTCATCATGATAAGATGCCCATTTCTTATCTTTGTCAACGACATACATTATATCACCAAAGAAGAAGTAGTCTCCAAAACTTGCTACATGAAACATGCTATCCCTTACGGCATAACGTACGTTAATCTCCGGCGCTCCCCGCAATTCTCCTTCCGCTATTACATCTCGAAAACGCTCACATAGTTCAGCAAGATTATCTTCTGTTACAATCTCAGGTATTGTGTAATTGCGCGACTGTGCGGCTGTCGGTTCAAAACACCAATCACGAGCCAAAGCATGTATGGCATCATCATTAATAGATTCTTCAAAAGTCACATAATCTATGTCAGTAAACTTCGATATTACTGTCATTCCATCACATGGTGAGTCCGTATCGCAAATAGCGATATCTAATTCCCCATCTATTTCATGTACCCAAAGATACTGAACCTGGAACTCAAAGTCAGTTTGGCGACTATCAAGCCATTGTTCTACACAATGCCTAACACGACTGAAAAACGAATGATAATCTTGTTTCATAATAGCATGTCAAAATAAAAATAATTTTGCTCGCAAAATTACACTTTTTTTTCAAATATGCAAGTTTTACTTCCAAATTCGTCCAGAATTGTGCATTTTGAAACAAAATAAACGCGTTAGGGATTGGAAGGACTACGGTATTGTACCACAATGCGGAACTTGTGAACCCCTGCAAAGCCCGACCGACGTAGCTCTGGAGAGAATGATCTGCAGGGCTATGGAGGGAACGCCCAAACACTGATAGTCGAAATAAAAATGAGGATGATAAAAGGCCGAATACAAACCGCCGACTCATTACGAGCCAGCGGTCTCACAATTTTTATTAATGTCTATCTGTATATACGTGTTGTTTCTTATAGTGCATCTATGCCCTCGAACTTAACGTCTCTTGGTATTCTATATAAAAACGCTCTAATGAAAGTAAATGTCAAATAAGAGACAAGCGAGAAGAAGCCTATGATTCCCAACACTACACCAATTGTTTCCATCTTTGCATTTCCTTCAAAATAAATAGGTAGAAATAGTCCCAATGGGAAGCATAAAGATACCCAATTGTATATCTTATATCCGCGGGGATTCGGTAATTGAAAGAATGCAATGAAAGTCAATAATATCCAAATTATCTCAATGCACACCAACGATGTTTCTCCGGCTATCTGAACATAGTCGTGAAACGCGAAACCATTCATCCACATCATGAAGCAATAGAATGCAACTAGAGAAAGTCCCATAAAGACAAAGGAAATTACTCGCATGAAGGGATATGATTTTTCAATCATAGAACCAGGCAAGCATCTGCTGTTGCGCTGTTCGTGTAACTTAATAAGTTTTTTGGATGGCCATTTATCCAAAAGTTCTATACTATACATGCATGGCAAGATAGTCGGAATAAGATAACGAAGCCAATTACCGAATGCGTGCGAACGGAACATTAAAATATGCCCTGCCGTCAAGTGTGCGATTCCGGAATCCAACTGAAGAAGCCAAAGCAGACTAATCAATACTATACCTAACGCGATGAAAGATCGTGTGAGTTCGAGTCTCATCCTACGCACCAAAATCAGTAAACAAAAAGACACTTCATACATGTGATGTTTTTTTTTTTTTTTGTTTTGCCTAATTTTTTTTTGAGTTTTATAGTTCCCAAGTTTAAGGCGTGGAGGGAAACAATATCGGTTTTATATTCTATGCTCTTTTTGTTTTTGTAGTTGCTTTACTATCATATTGTGTGTCGAAATGATGAAAAAATCCGAAATCGTTTTTATAAGTGGATTATTTTTTATAATTTTGCAGGTTCAAAGCAAAAATCTATTTCACAATGAAACGTTTATCGCTGATATTATTATTACAATGTAGTTTGTGTGTTCTGCTCTTTGGTGTGCCGGCTACGCCCGAAGTGTTGCGTGTATTGCAGCCCGATGGTTCCGAATTGTCGGTGCTGTTGCGTGGCGACGAGTTTTTTCATTACACCACTACCGAAGATGGCTATTTGGTGTCGCGCAACGAGGCCGGCTACTACGAATATGCCGAGTTTACGCCCGATTTTCACGCGCGTTTGTCGGGTGTTCGTGCACGCAGTGTCGCCAATCGTACGGCTGCCGATCGTCGGTTGTTGAAACGTGTAGGCAAACCGGCAGCAGCGTTGGCACGCAAAAGTGTGTCGTATGCACAAGCGGGTATGATGCGTTTCCCGCATAATGGCAGTCCGAAAAGTTTGGTGATTTTGGCCGAGTTTTCCAATCTGTCGTTCAAAGTGACTAATCCGCAGAGTGCGTTCACCGACTTGCTGAATCAATCGGGGTATGCGCAAAACGGTGCCACCGGTTCGGCGCGCGACTATTTCATAGCATGCAGCGATAGTGTGTTTCAGCCTGAATTTGTGGTTGTCGGCCCGGTAAAACTCGATCATCCCTATAATTATTATGGTGGCAACGATGCCAACAATAACGATAAGGCGCCGTCGCAGATGATTATCGATGCGTGTCGCAAAGCCGATACGCTGGGCATCGATTTTTCGGAGTACGATACCGATGGCGATGGTTATGTGGACAATGTGTTTGTCTATTATGCCGGTTACAACGAAGCCGAGGGCGGTCCGGCTGAGACGGTTTGGCCGCATCGGTGGCGTGTGCAGTCGGCTGTGCGCATCGATGGTGTGCTGCTCAACGACTATGCTTGTACGTCGGAGTTGCGTGGCAATTCGGGCTCAACGATGTGCGGCATTGGCACTTTTTGCCACGAATTTACGCATGTGTTTGGTTTCCCCGATTTGTATGTGACGGATTATAATCCGGCCGGTAAAGATCTCGGTTCGTGGGATATTATGTCGAGCGGTTCGTACAACAACAATGGTCGTACGCCACCGACTTATTCGGCTTACGAGCGTTTCTATTTGGGCTGGCTCAAGCCGCAAGTGTTGTCGGAACCAACGGTGGTGTCGTTGTCGCATTTGCTGAAATCGAACGAGGCCTGCTTGATATCGCCTACGCGCGCTCACAATATGAATGGTGTATCGCCCAATCCTGCACAATTTTTCTTGCTCGAGAATCGCCAAAAACAGGGCTGGGATGCCTATTTGCCGGGTTCCGGACTTCTGATTACGTGCATCAATTACAATGCCTCGCGTTGGAATTCGAATACGTTGAACAACGATACTGCTTCGTTGGGTGTCGAAATTATGGCGGCCAATCCGGCGGCCAATGGTACGGCTAGCGATACCTATCCCGGCACTCGCAATGTAACCGGTTTCTTCCCGAAATTGAAAAATGGCACCTCGTTGGAGCAGCCGATAACTTACATAACGGACAAGAATGGCATAGTTACATTCCGTTACGATGGCGGTGGCGCCGGTTTCCCTGTGTATGAACCTTTTCCCGAAACATTGGCGCTCTTTAAGACCATTCAGGAGCAACCGTCTGATACTCAGTATGTTGATATAAATGGTAAATGGCTGACGGATAAACTGAATATTTCTTTGTCGTCGGGCGAAAATTTCCAGATAGCCAAAGTTGGTGCCGACGAGTGGGGTAGTGCGGTGGACTATATGCCGGAGTCCGATTCGACGTTGCAGACCAAATTGTTGGTGCGCTATTTCCCCATGTATGCTTCGTTTTCGGATCTGCATCGCGATACGATTTCGATAGTGTTGGATAAATACACCACTTACCATATTTATTTGTCCGGTCAATCGTCGCGGCCGGTGTTGGTGGAAGTGCCGGTGGCAGTGGCTGCAGTCGATACCACAAGTCAATCGTACACGGCGGCTTGGGAGGCGGCTTTCGATGCCACAGGTTATTATTTGTCGGCCTACACTTACGATTCGGTTGGTACAAGTACGCTTGTCGAAGAGTTTACCGACTTTGATGTTGCTTGTGCTGTCGATTGGCATGCGTCGTTTGACGTTGTCAATTCCACTATTTACGGCAATCAGGCACCGTCGGTTGTATTCGATGTGAGTAGCGATACGTTGTGGACGGAGCGCTATTGTTTCCCGGTCGCCAAGATAAGTTTTTGGATGCACTGCATGGGTGCGGCCGGCAGCGTGTTGAGTGTCGATGGCTATGCCGATGGCACTTGGTCGCGCATCGATTCGGTGATTATCGAGAAGAGCATGTTGCGCACAACGTACGAGATGCCATTGCCGGCGGGTAATGCTTTCACGCAATTCCGCATTGCCTATCAGAAAAAAGCCGGCAAGTTGTTGTTCGACGATTTTACCGTGCATTTTGCCGGTACTGTAGCGTATCAATGTCATCATCAGCATGTCGAGGCGTTGACTTATGTCGTAGAACAATTATTGCCCGATGTGGAATATCGCTATCGTGTGCAAGCCACCGATAAGACAGAATATTACGAAAATATTACTGATTTTTCGAACGAAATATGTGTACGCACACAAGTGTTTATCGATAATGACCCGCGCAAACTGACCATTCGGCAAACGGATGCAGGTACATACGAAGTACAATTGGCCGAATTGAAAACGGATTATCATTTGTACATTTACACATTAGATGGACGTTTGATGGCCGATATTGCGCCGACCGGTGTGGTGATTGCGGTGCCGGTGTTGCCGGCTAACGGCATCTATCTGCTGAAATATACGTCGGTGAACGATAGAAGCCGTAAGGATCCGTCGGGAAAATTGCTGTATCAGACAAAATGATGATGTCGTATTTGACTGTAAATCAATAAATTATTAACTGCGTTTGTTCTTTTCCGCTTACGATGAGTAGGTAACGGAATGCTTGTGAAAGCACTTGGGAATAGATGCCAAAAACAGATATATTATGGGAAATCTTGTTGCTATTGTCGGTCGGCCGAACGTGGGCAAATCGACATTGTTTAATCGCTTGACGCAGACGCGTCGGGCTATCGTGAACGAGGAGGCCGGCACTACGCGCGACCGCCAATATGGGTTGAGCGAGTGGTGCGGACGTTCGTTTTCGGTGGTCGATACGGGCGGCTGGGTGGTCAATTCCGAAGATGTGTTCGAGGAGGAGATAAATCGCCAAGTGAGCATTGCCATCGAAGAGGCTGACGTGATTTTGTTTGTGGTCGATGTGTTGAGCGGCATCACCGATTTGGATTTGCATGTGGCCGACATTTTACGCCGTTGCCGTAAACCGGTGATGGTGGTGGCCAACAAGGTCGATACGTTCGATTTGCAGTATCAGGCGGCCGAATTTTATGGCCTCGGTTTGGGCGAACCGTTCATTATGTCGGCGGTCAACGGTTTGGGTAGCGGCGAACTGCTGGATGCGCTGCTGACGCACTTCAAGTCGGAGGTGAACGATGCGTTGGAAGATTTGCCAAAAATAGCCATCGTCGGGCGGCCGAACGCCGGAAAATCGTCGATAGTGAACGCTTTCATCGGCGAAGAACGCCACATTGTTACCGACATTGCCGGCACCACGCGCGACTCTATCTACACCAAATACGATAAGTTCGGACACGCTTTCTATTTGGTCGATACGGCAGGCATCCGCAAAAAATCGAAAGTGAGCGAAGATATTGAGTATTACTCGGTTATTCGAGCCATTCGCGCCATTGAGGCATCTGATGTGTGTATTTTGATGATTGATGCTACGCGCGGCATCGAAAGTCAGGATTTGAATATTTTCTCGCTTGTGCAGAAAAATCGTAAAGGATTGGTTGTGTGCGTGAATAAATGGGATTTGGTGGAACAGAAAGAGGCCAAAGACATCAAAACCTACGAGAAAAATATACGCGAGCGGTTGGCGCCGTTTGTCGATTTTCCGATTGTGTTTGCATCGGCACTGACCAAGCAACGCATATTCAAAGTCCTCGAAGTGGCGATGCAGGTGTACGAAAACAAAAACCGCAAAGTGCCGACAGCGCGTCTGAACGAATACTTCCTGCCGCTGATCGAAAACTATCCGCCGCCGGCCTATAAAGGTAAATACGTGAAGATAAAATATGTGGCTCAACTGCCTAATACTCAGGTGCCTACATTTGTGTTTTTTGCCAATTTGCCACAATATATCAAAGCACCGTATTTGCGTTTTTTGGAGAATAAATTGCGCAGTACATGGAATTTCAGCGGGACACCTATTTTGCTCTTCCCGCGGCAGAAATAGTTGTCAGATGATATGATTTCGTTTGCCATTTCGATAGTGTTGTTGGTGGTGGGTTATGTGCTGTATGGCGCGTTTGTCGAGAGGGTTTTCGGCATCGACCATCAGCGGCCTACGCCTGCAGTGGACAAAGCCGACGGTGTGGACTATGTGCCGTTGCCGGCTTGGCGCATTTTTTTGATACAATTTCTGAATATTGCCGGTCTTGGCCCGATTTTCGGTGCCATCATGGGCATATTTTTCGGCCCGAGCGCATTTTTGTGGATTGTGTTCGGCACCATTTTCGCCGGCGGCGTTCACGACTATTTGTCGGGTATGATGTCGTTGCGGCGGGGTGGTATCAGCCTGCCCGAAGTGGTGGGCGATGAACTTGGTGTCGGCGTAAAACAATTTATGCGTGTGCTGTCGCTGGTGTTGCTGTTGCTGCTTACCACCACGTTTCTCACCGGACCGGCCAACTTGTTGCATAGTTTGGTGAGCAGTGTCGATGTGGTGTGGTGGATTGTCATTGTGTTTGCGTATTACATTTTGGCCACCTTGCTGCCTGTCGACAAAATCATCGGTCGTTTTTATCCGGTTTTTGGTGCTGTATTGCTGTTTATGGGCTTGGGCATCATGGTCGTGATGTTGGTCGGGCAAGCACCCATTCCCGAGTTGACCGATGGTTTGCAGAGCGTGCATCCGCAGGGTTATCCGCTCTTTCCGATGATGTTTGTCAGCATAGCGTGTGGCGCTATTAGCGGTTTTCATGGCACGCAGTCGCCCATCATGGCGCGTTGCATGACCAACGAACGTCAAGGGCGTCGCATCTTTTACGGTGCCATGGTGGCCGAAGGCATTTTGGCTCTGATTTGGGCGGCTGCCGCAGGTTCGTTTTTTGGCGGAGTAGGCGGTTTGCAGGCTTTTGCGGCCGAGCATGCCGGCGAAAACATTGCCGCCTTGGTCATCGACCGCATTTCGCGCAGTTGGCTTGGCACTGTCGGTGGCATTTTGGCTATTATCGGCGTGGTGGCGGCGCCCATCACCTCGGGCGATACGGCGTTGCGCAGCGCGCGTCTGATTGTGGCCGACTTTTTGCACCTCGACCAAAAAGCGATTCCCAAACGGCTGCTGATTTCCATTCCGATGTTTTTGGTCGTGTTCGGCATGACGTTCGTCAATTTCGACATCGTGTGGCGCTATTTTGCGTGGACTAATCAGACATTGGCCTGTTTTACATTGTGGACCGGTGCGGTATTCCTCTGTAAAACATCGCGTTACCGCTTAGGTTACTTGGTGGCGTTGCTACCTGCGGTGTTTATGACGGCGGTTTGTTCGTGCTACATTGTGGTGGCGCCCGAAGGCTTTGCTTTGCCTATGCCGATAGGTTATGCGGTGGCGGCGTTGGCGTGCGTGGTGTGTGTGTCGCTGTTTGTGCTGTGGATGCGTAAGTTGGCGCGGTAATGTGTTGCATATAGATGTTCCATGTCGGGTTGGTAACCTGTCGTGAAAAATAAAAAAAATCTGCCAAAATGTCAGTAATGACGGCTTGGCATTTTTTTTGTTGTCGAACGAGTACATCACTCGAAATGATAAACAAAAAATATACAATTATGAAAGGTAATATTGGTGTAACGACGGACAACATTTTTCCCGTTATCAAGAAATTTTTGTACAGCGATCATGAGATTTTTCTGCGCGAATTGGTGTCGAACGCTGTCGATGCTACGCAGAAACTGAAAACATTGGCCTCGGTGGGCGACTACAAAGGCGAGATGGGCGATTTGAAGGTGGAGGTGAAACTCGACGCCAAAAAGAAAACCCTCACCATCAGCGACCGCGGCGTGGGCATGACGGCCGACGAAATCGAAAAGTACATCAATCAGATTGCATTCTCGGGCGCCACCGAATTTTTGGATAAATACAAAAACGACGCCAACGCCATCATCGGCCATTTCGGCTTGGGCTTCTATTCGGCATTTATGGTGTCGAAACAGGTCGAAATCTTTACAAAATCGTACACCGATGCGCCCGCACAGCATTGGAGTTGCGACGGCTCGCCCGAATATACGCTCGAAGAGTGCGACAAGGCCGAACGCGGCACCGACATCGTGTTGCATATCGACGACGAAAACAAAGATTTTCTCGAAGAGTCGCGCATCAACACGTTGCTGACGAAATATTGCAAATTCCTGCCTGTGCCGATAGTGTTTGGCAAGAAAAAAGAGTGGAAAGACGGCAAAGAGGTGGAAACGGCCGACGACAACGTCATCAACAATACCACGCCGGCTTGGACTCGCAAACCCGCCGACCTGAAGGACGAGGACTACGCCAAATTCTACCGCGAACTCTATCCGTATGGCGAGGAACCGTTGTTTCACATTCATCTGAATGTCGATTATCCGTTCAATCTGACCGGCATTTTGTACTTCCCGCGCATCAAAAACAACATCGACCTGCAACGCAACAAAATCCAACTCTATTGCAATCAGGTGTTTGTAACTGATTCGGTCGAAGGCATTGTGCCCGACTTTTTGACACTGTTGCATGGCGTCATCGATTCGCCGGATATTCCGCTGAATGTGTCGCGCAGTTATCTGCAAAGCGATCAGAATGTGAAGAAAATATCGACGCACATCACCAAAAAAGTGGCTGACCGTCTGCAAGAAATATTCAAAAACGACCGCGCTCAATTTGAAGAAAAATGGGACGCATTGCGCATTTTCATCGTTTACGGCATGCTCACCGACGAAAAATTCTTCGACCGCGCCAAAGATTTTGCGTTGTTCAAAAATGTCGATGGCAAATGCTTCACGTTTGACGAATACAAGGAACTGATAAAAGCCGAACAGACCGACAAAGACGGCAATTTAATCTATTTGTACGCCAACAACGCCGACGAACAACACACCTACATCGAGGCCGCCAAAGCCAAAGGCTACGATGTGCTGCTGATGGACGGACAGTTGGATGCACATTGGCTAAGCCAATTGGAACAGAAAAATGAAAAATCGCGCTTCGTGCGTGTCGATAGCGACGTTGTGGAAAAACTCATCGTCAAAGCCGATGCCGCCAAAGTGGCATTGACCGCTGCACAGCAAGACGCCTTGACCGAAGTGTTCAAATCGCAACTGCCTACGTTGGATAAAACCGAGTTCGTGGTAACCATGGAACAACTGTCGGCCGACGACCAACCGATTGTCATCACGCAAAACGAATGGATGCGCCGTATGAAAGACATGGCCGCCACGGGAGGCAACCCGATGATGGGATTCTATGGCGAAATGCCGAACAGTTACAATGTGGTGCTGAATACCGCTCATCCGTTAATCGATGGCGTGCTGCGCGCCGAAGAACAAGCCTGCGCTGACAATGTGTCGCCGATTGCGCAAGAGATAGCCGACTTGGAAAAACGTCGTAACGCGTTGAAAGATGGTCAAAAAGGCAAAAAAGACGAGGAAATTCCCGTTGCCGAGAAAGAAGAAATCGACACCATCGACAAAAAAGTGGGCGAACTGCGCGACCGCAAAAAAGCCGTTTATGCCGAATTTGCTACTGCACAACCGCGCGTGAAACAGTTAATCGATTTGGCCTTGTTGGCAAATAACATGCTGAAAGGTAAAGATTTAGCCGATTTTGTGAAACGCAGCGTCAGCCTGTTGTAATAACGTTTGACGATAAAAAATGCACTCCCGACCACTTTTTTGGTCGGGATTTTTTTGTTTCGAAAAAATATTGTATTTTTGTAAGTTGATGCAGAATAGAACCACTGTATTGCCGAGTAGGGTATGATGTGGCGGCGCGACAAAGAATTTGTATGATCGATTTTGATTATTACATACAGCACGGAGAACCAAGCCAACGCGAGAAAGCCGAGGCGTGGGCGGTTGCCATCGGTCTGCAAGACGTAGATGGGCTGAAGAAACGCTACGAGCATATCGACTGGAAACAAGCCCAAGAAACACTAAAACGGCATGAGCCGATAAATGAGCCGATAAATTCTGTGCTGCTTTATATTCAAACACACGGAGGTTGCAAACGCAAAGATATAGCGGAGGCATTAGGAATGACGCTTATTTCCGTCAAAAGGGTATTAAGTGAGTTGTCGGCAAGCATAGAATATCGAGGCAGCAACAAAACGGGAGGATACTACGCAAAGTGAAGAACATCGCCGTCATATTAGCAGGAGGCATTGGCGCACGAGTGGGAGGCAACGTGCCCAAGCAGTTGTTGCCGTTGGCAGACGGCAGGAGTGTGCTGGAGCATGCCACGGAGGCGTTTGAGCAAGCCGACTGTATTGACGAAGTCTGCATCGTGATGCACCCCGACTATATCGCGTTTGCCGAACAAGCGCAGATGCGTAATGGTTGGCAGAAGGTGAAGCATATCATCGCGGGCGGCAAAGAACGCTGGGAATCAAGCGTAAATGCCATTCGGCTGTATGAGTCGGCACTCTCGGCGGAGGAGTTCGCCAATGCCAATATTCTGCTGCACGATGCCGCGCGCCCGTTTGTAAGTCAAGCCATCATCGCCAACGTCTGTTGCGCTTTGGAGACTCACGAAGCCGTTACCGTAGCTGTTCCCGCCACGGATACGATGTATGTAGTGGGCGGAGAAGATGCAGAGCAACATGTGTCGGCTATCCCCCCACGCGACACCATCATGCGTGCCCAGACCCCGCAAGCCTTCCGCCTGCCCTTGATAGCTCGCGCTTACACTCTCGCCCTGCACGACCCCGCTTTGCAAGCCACCGACGACTGTGGCATAGTGCATAGATATTTGCCAATGGAGCCGATTTCCATAATACACGGCGAAGAAAGCAACCGAAAGATAACTTTCAAGGAAGACTTATGAGCGAACTCATTGAGAAAGGACACCTATTAGCAGATATTCGAGAAGTACTGCATACAAAAATGCAATTTTACAATATTCGCTTTGTACTATGAGCGCTTGCCGGGTAGTCAAGATAAAACTTACCGCGCACATAGAAGAACCATAGAATCAAAGTTAAATGTATATCTTAAGTAAGATAATTGATTAAAGATACTTAGTTGCCCAACAATAACAAAAGATGAGAAATATTTTTAATACATTAATTTCACTAATAAGTAAGATCTTATATGTATCAACTCATGAATTTTGTGAGAAATTTCACATTCGTCGGAGACCAAGAGTTATACAATTACCTATCACAAGTAGGTGCAACTCTGCCTGTGTAACGTGCAACGTATGGAAGAAAGAATTTGAGAAGAAAGATGTTGATGCTGAGCAACTAACAACAGTTTTGAGAGATCCTTTTTTCAAAAAAGTAAATGCTGTAGGGGTAAATGGAGGAGAACTATCTCTGCATCCTCATTTCATACAAGTTATAGAATCTATCCTTACACTTCCCCGCATAAAATATATTTCCGTTATATCCAATGGATTATTAACTGAAAAACTATTGAGTGTTTTAAAAGAAACGAAGAAAAAATGTGAGAAGAAATCTGTAATACTAACCTTGACTTTATCAATAGATGGGGTTGGTGAGGTACAAGAAAGGGTTAGAGGAGTTACACATGCGTACATGAAAGTTTATAACACATTAATCTCTATCTTAAATAATCAACAGGTTTATTGTGATCATATCAATATCGGTTGCACAATATCATCATATAATGTATATTATTTACCTCAGATGGAATTATTATCTCAGCAGCTTCATATTCCTATTGAGTTTCATTTAGCGGTTCCAAATAAAAGAATACATACATTTGAGGATGCTAATCGTTATAGTGTATTGGCAGATACAAGAGCCACTAAAATTGCAGCAGAGTTTTTTTACAAAAAAATGGAAGAACGTAGCTCATCTATGTATGATGCCTTACGTTATTTTATGCAGTATAAGTTCCTAACTAAGAATGGAGAAAAACGTATGGCATTATGCAGTTATAAGTATCAAGATGTCACAGTTGATGAGAATCTGAATCTTTATTTATGTGCAACTGCTAGTGATTGTATTGGCAATCTACAAAAGGAGACTCCAAAACAAATGTTTGAAAAAGGGAAGATTAAAGAAATGGAGAACAAAACATTTAAGAATTGCAATACTTGTATCCACTATTGTTGGCAACCAACTTTTAAGGCATTATTATCATTTTTATTTTTTAAAATTAGGAAGACTATCAACGTTACAAAATTTAAGTTTTTACTCAAATGGAAGTTATAACAATCATAGGATGGTATGGCACTGAAACCATAGGTGATCGAGGAATACTCGCTGGGTTATTACGAGTTTTTTCTGAGAAATACACGTCATTCTCTATTCGGTTAGGATCATTGTTTCCATTCTTTTCAGAAAGATGCTTGATTGAGGATATTTCTTTTTATAATAGAATATCACAGAATAAATTAGGCGTCATTCAGGTGTTTGACATCAATGATATTTGTACGCTGAAGAAAAATATCAACGACTCATCGATTGTTTGTTTTGGCGGGGGACCGCTTATGGATATTCCATACACCTTTATTATGGAGTATGCGATGGATTATGCACATAGGAAAGGTATTGCTACTATGATATTGGGGTGTGGTGTAGGACCACTCTCCAAAAAGGACATAATAAAATCCGTTTTACGTATCATTGACCAAACAGATGTCTGTTTATTTCGAGATGAGAAATCTGTAGAAACCTACCATATTTTGGGAGGAACTAAGCAAATAAAATCCATTATTGATCCCGCAAGTTTTTGCGCTTCTTATTTCTTTACAAATACTACTCAGAAAGAACAACACATAGAAAATTCGATTGTTATGAATTTCCGTGATGTTCATAAGGATCAATACTCGACTACCAATGTTAGTTTATACGATGATTATTTTATATCATTAATCAGAAGAGAATTGCAAACTAATCCCGATATGCTTGTACAATTGGTACCTATGCACACTTTTAAGCATGGAGGTGATGATAGATACTATCTAAATTATCTTCGTTCATTATTGTCTGCCGAGGAACAATCAAAAGTATTTGTTCATAATAATCCTTTGTCTTTGGAAGATACGATGAAAATATATTTTCAAGCACATCATTGTTATGGTATGCGTTTTCATGCTGTACTATTACAAACACTATTAAATGGAAGGAATATTATATTAGACTATACAAATCCTACCAAGGGTAAAATTATCGGACTTTTGCAACAACTATCAGCAATCAGTATATACACACATGCTTATCAATCGTTATCTCAACCACCATATAGCACTGTTCTTGAAACTCCTAATCATAATCCAAACAAGTTTCATGAACTTATAAAATATTATTTTGAAACTTTTCTGGAATCTTTGTAAATATTTGCAAACCATGAGAGTCGCAATCATACATTCTTGTTTTGGTGGTTTTTTTCCTCGTTTTTATGATAATCTTTGTGCTGCTATAAAGGACCATGGTGGCAGTTACAAACTATTTCTACCAAACACAAAAACCAATCGTTTGGCGAAAACACAAGGTAAGCAAATTTTTGGGACAAGACTTAATGTACCTCTCCATCGTCTATGGTACAAAATAACAGGCCTACAAGATATTTTTTCTATTTTTGACACACTAATCCTTATTCTCAAATTAAAGAAATACAAACCGGATGTTGTTCATCTGCATATTATCAATGATTTCTACATAAACACCCCTTTGTTTTTTCGATTTTGTAATAAAAACCATATTCCTATTATCTGGACAATGCACGATTGTAGAGCCTTCACTGGTCGTTGCGCGTACTTTGATGAAATTGGGTGTGATAAGTGGAGATATGGTTGTGGAAAATGTCCGCAGAAAACACTCTACTTGCCTACACGCATAGACAATTCAAAACTACAATGGAATATCAGAAAAAAAATATATCAAAAGGTAAATAACCTGACTATTGTTACGCCCTCATATTGGTTAGCGGATACCATTGCTAAATCCTCCCTTAAACACATCCCCTGTTACGTTGTACACAATGGAATTGCCATTGAGGAGTTCGGCACTACACAGCCGAGTTTTTTACCGATAACGGAAAGGATTATTTCATCCGGAAAACACATTGTTTTAGGTATAGCAAGTGCGTGGGAAGAAAGGAAAGGTCTCAATACATTCCTAAAATTAGCAAATGACCTGCCCGATGACTATCAAGTTGTATTGGTTGGCAAAATGCCTATAGAAGAGACCAAGATCATAACTATTTCTCCTACTCAATCATTGAGCACATTAGTAGGGATATATCAATCAGCTGATGTATTCGTAAATCCCACATTGGCAGATAATTTTCCTACCACAAATATAGAATCTTTGGCTGCGGGAACTCCTGTTGTAACATATCAAACGGGAGGTAGTGCAGAAGCCATTGATGAAACGTGTGGAATTGCTGTAACCAAAAATGATTATCTTGCTTTGCGTGAAGCCATTATTCAGGTTGTAAAGAATAGGGCATATTATTCAAAGGAAGCATGCCAGAATAGAACAAAAGAATTTTCGTTGAAACAATATGATGAGTATGTTAAACTATATCTTTTAAACAATCTTCCTTAACATTTATGCATACATCCCACTTAGTTTCCATTATTACGGTAACATATAACGCTGAGAAATATTTAGAACAAACCATTCGAAGCGTCATTGCGCAAACATACCCTAACATAGAGTATATCATTATTGATGGTGGCAGTACAGATGGTACCATAGATATTATCAAAAAATACAGCGACCGTATTGCTCATTGGGTTAGTGAGCCGGATAAAGGTATCTACGATGCAATGAATAAAGGTATTCGCTTCGCACATGGAGAACTAATTGGTATTGTGAATGCAAGCGATTACTACGCAAAAGACACCATTCAAAAAGTAGTAGAAGCATACCAAACCCATCCAAATGCCGGTATCCTTCATGGAAATATAAATATGCTCAACGAAGACGGAAGCCTATTTAAGCATAAAGTAGCAGATACCAACTTACAACATTTAGAAATAGGCTTTTCCATCTTTCACCCGACATTCTTCGTTGCAAAAAGAGTGTATAATACAATGGGGCTATATGACACAACTTTTCGCTTAGCCGCAGACTATGACTTTGCATTGCGCTGTTGGAAAGCTGGGACTGAGTTTTACCATATTGATAGTGTATTGAGTAATTTTAGAGTAGGCGGTGCCACCAACCAACAAAGGCAGAAAAGTTTAGCAGAAAGCAAACGTGCACTCATCAACAATGGCATATCGGAGCAAGCCGCAGAAAAAACCTACTTAATATGGAAATCTAAAATGAGAAAAGATATTCTTGCCCGCTTTGTATATGACAAACTAAGAAAAATTTTTCCTCTCGCTTTCGTGCAAAAAACAAGTGAGTTTATCAAGATTAAATGATACAATAGAAAGAATCTTTCTACACTTTCGAAGCAAAAGCTAACTCACACATCTGGTATCAAAGTTAGAATATTAAGCCAAATGCGTATATTAAAAATTCTAAATTTTACAACCCTCACAAATAATTGATTTACAGCTTCATCCTATTTACCAATCATGCCAAAAATTTCCGTCATATCCCCCGTGTACAATGTATCTCAATACATTACACTTTGCATGGATTCGTTGCGCGGACAGACGCTCCGCGAGATAGAAGTGCTGTTTGTGGACGATAGGGGAACGGATAACAGTGTAGAGATAATCCACAACTATCTCAAAGCACATAGTTTGCAGGATAAGTGGCGCGTTATCACCATGCCCGAGAACGGCGGACCGGGAGCGGCTCGCAACATGGGTATTCAAGAGGCAACGGGGGAATATATCGCTTTCGTGGATGCGGATGATTGGGTAGAGCCTGCGATGTTTGAGGTGCTCTACAAGGCAGCAAAAGAAACTAATGCAGATTTGAGTGCGGGGGCGACCTCATGGGACTACCCCGATGGGCATCATACCATTGCCGTAAATCCTTATGTAGGTACCGGCATACTCAACAAGTCCAAAAGACGCTTTCTTTTGCGGCACTATATAAGCAACTTTTATAGCATGCTCTACCGCCGTGAGTGGCTGATAAGAAACGATATATCCTTTCCTGCAGCCCGCAGCGGGGAAGATAGCAGTTTCATGGGGCAATGTTACCTTGTCGCCGAGCACATCGCCCAATGCGATGAACCATTCTATCATTATGTGATACATGCCGACTCTATCAGCCATAAGCGCAGAGTATGGCGAGGCAGAGAGAAACGCAAAGCCTTTCGCGCCATGCTTGCTTTTGCCAAAGCCCATCACCTGCTATCCGACTATCGCCTGACTCTATATTGGGTTTACTTCAAGAAAGTAATCGCGACCTCTCTCACAGACTATCTAAAAACTTTGTAACTCCTGCTATGCGCAATCACTATCGTATCAAGTTCTTCTGCCGCTCGTTCGACTTGCGGCTCTATCGTCTGTCCAAGGGCTTATATGAGTCCTTGGGCTATCCCTGCGTCCGACTCACCGACCAAACAGCTGACGGCTATTTCCACACCATGCTGCAAGATACCGATTGCGACATTGCCATCAATGTGGATGAAGACTGCTTTTTGACCAACATGGATGCTGTCTTTGAGTTGGTGGACTATGCTGTGGAAAACAACATTGCCAATATCGGTTGTCCCGATGGCGGCGGATGGGTGCCACGCGGCGGAAACCCATTGGTTACCAACCCCTTCTTCAATATCCTCAACCTCAACCTACTGCGCGCACAATATAGCAGGCAGGCGGTACAATCGTTTGATTACAAAGCCCATCAACAGCAGATGGAGGCGGACTATCCCAAAGAGATGTTGTATAAAGGGCGGAATTATAACTTTGGTAATACCGACTACGAGCCCTACTATCCGTTTTTCTTGTGGCAAGCCTTCCATACC
>SAMEA3663015__coassemble_79_pt1 | contig 160443 bp, 137 predicted proteins | sample SAMEA3663015__metabat2_low_PE_032 | metagenome-assembled genome bin SAMEA3663015 (sample SAMEA3663015) | pig gut metagenome | biome: pig gut; feature: pig-associated habitat; material: faeces | place: France | collected 2012 | reverse complement strand
GCCCGATGCTGCCGTCAGTGTGTCGGTGTAGATGCCGCTTTGTGTGCGATATTTGCCGCCAAACAGCATCGAGTCGCCGTAGCACAGCATTTGTTCAAGTGTAGTTCTAATCTCCGGCTTGATGTGCAGATTCAGGGTTACGATGCTGTCGCAACCAAATAGTGTTGTCAGTGTGTCGTTGTAGGTGCCGCTTTGCGTGCGGAAATGTCCGGCGAACAGCAGCGAATCGCCGTGACATAGTTCTTGGTAGAGAATGGAACGAATTTCCGACCGTATTTGCAGATTCAAGGTTACGATGCTGTCGCAGCCCGAGATGGCTGTCAATGTGTCGATGTAGGTGCCGCTTTGTGTGCGATATTTGCCGCCAAACAGCAACGAGTCGCCGTAACACAATTTTTTATAGAGGGGCGTTCGTATTTCGTCGCGCACATGCAGTTTCAGTGTTACGATGCTGTCGCAGCCAAATAGTGTTGTCAGTGTGTCGATGTAGGTGCCCGTGGCGGTGAGTGTGCGTGCATTGAACCGATAACTCTCGCCGGCGCATATAGTATCGGTTATCTCGCTGCGTATCTCTCTGACAGACAGATGAATAGGGTCGCTCATGGCGCGGCAGTTTATGCGGTCGAGCCCATCTTGCGAGGCTACGGCCAAACGGTAATAACCTTCGTTCGACCGCGTGGTGTTCTCCAACGTGAGTTTGTTGCTGTTGCTGCCGATGGTTGCCCAATCGTCCTGCGATGTCAGATTGCCCGTCGCGCTGTAAAGCCAGCGGTAGGCGAGCGGTTCGGTGAAGGTGCCGTTGTTGGTGAATGTACCTTCGAATGTGGTGGTGCCGCCACTGCAAATGGTGTCGGCGGCGGCTACACTCACCGGCGGCAGACAAAGGCGCACTTCGATGTCGTCGAGGGCAAAATCGTTGCCGATTCCTCCTTCTGCACTGTTGGATATAGTTAATTTGACGGCGTTAACCCCTGTCGGTATTCTCAATGATACACCTACTTGGTGCCAAGTGGACGATTTGCGCCAATCGCCTAACTCCGGCAGGGTCGCATCAGGCGCAATGGGGCCTGTGGTGGAACGCATAAATTCTTGACCGGTTTCGGCATCGCTGATGACGAATAGGAGGTTGGGCTCCACAGTGTGACGACCTATCGATGTGCGCTGGCTCTGCTGATAGTAAGTGAACACATTGGCCACATAGGCGGAGAAATAGAGTTGGGCATCGGCACATAAACCGGTCAGTTCGGTGCTGTAGAAGGTGTGTGCGCCATCTTTTCCGTCCACTTGCAAAAAATAACCGCGTGTATAATCGTTCGGATAGGTGTGGTCGTCCTGAATATACCACTGCGAATATGGACTTGAGGAGGTGGTGTCGCCGTTGGCGTACCCTTTTTTGGTAACAAGGTAACGACCGGACGACATAGAAGGATGTTTACCGGATGTGTTTTGTTTGTAAGCCTTGTCCATGGCCGTTATCGGCGTGGTCGAAATGTGCGGGTCGTCAACCGAGTTACCTCCGAAATCCTCCTTGAACAACAACGTACCATTTGGGCAGGTCTGCGCCGGCACGGGCAGAGCAGGCACAAGTATAGCCGCTGCTATCTGTACCCAAACGAGCCATTGCAAAACTTTCTGCCGTGTCATCTTATATAATAATTATGGTGTAACGCGTTTCTTGGTTGCAAAGTTATGCTTTTTTTGCGAATGTTAATCCAAACTAATTCATTTTTTTTTTGCGCTCGCTGATTTCGCATTATAGGGTGGCGCTTCGGTTTTGCAAATAGGCATCGAACAGCACGATGGCTGCCATGGCTTCGACCACAGGTACGGCGCGCGGCACCACACAAGCGTCGTGGCGGCCGTGTGCTGCCAATTCTACGGCATTGCCGCCCATGTTGATGGTTTGCTGCGCTTTGCTGATGGTGGGTGTCGGCTTAAACACCACGCGGAAATAGATGTCGGCGCCGTTTGATATGCCGCCTTGTATGCCGCCCGCAAAGTTAGTGCGTGTGCCGATGCGGTCGTGGTCGGTGTAGAACGCATCGTTGAGGCTGCTGCCGGTTTGTGCTATCTGCTCGAAACCGCTGCCGTAGTCGAATCCCTTGGCGGCATTTATCGACAGCATGGCGTAGGCCAATTCGGCTTGTAGTTTGCCGTACAAGGGTTCGCCGAGTCCTGTCGGCGTGCCGCTGATGACGCATTGTACGATGCCGCCTATCGAATCGCCTGGGCGCCGACATGCGTCGATGAGTTCGACCATTTGTGTGGCTGTCGCTGCATCCGGGCAGCGCACAATGTTGCTCTCGACCTGTGTCAGGTCGAGTTCGTGGTAATTTTTTGTTATCGCGACGTTGCCTATCTGCGTTGTGTATGCCGTAATGTCGATGCCGATGGTGCGTAGTGCAAGTTTGGCAATGGCGCCGGCTACGATGCGCGTGGCGGTTTCGCGTGCCGAGGCGCGCCCGCCACCACGATAGTCGCGTATGCCGTATTTTTGCTGATAGGTGTAGTCGGCATGGCCGGGACGATAGACGTTTTTCAGATGGTCGTAGTCGGCACTGCGATGGTCAGCGTTGGCGATGCAAAACCCGATGGGCGCACCGGTGGTCTTGCCCTCGAATATGCCCGACAAAAATTCGATGCGGTCGTCTTCGTGTCGTTGCGTCGTGATGGACGATTGCCCGGGCTTGCGGCGGTCGAGTTCGGCTTGCACGAATGCCGTATCGATGTCGATGCCGGCGGGGCAGCCGTCGATGATGCCACCGATGGCTGTGCCGTGCGATTCGCCAAAGGTCGTCAGGCGAAAAATATGTCCGAATGTGTTGCTCATGGCGTTTAGCAGCAACCTCCGTTACAACCACCTTCGCATCCGCCGCCACACGAGTCGCAGCCACAGCCGCATCCGCATCCGCCCGACATGGCGCGAAGGTCTTCTTCGGTGGGCTCGTGCACGTCCAATACGGTGCCTTTGAAGTAAAGGTCTTCGCCCGACAGCGGGTGATTCAAATCGACGGTAACCGCATCGGCTTTCACTTCCACTACTTCGGCGTTGATGCGCTGACCTTCGCTATCGACAAGTGGCACAATGGCACCCGGATAGACACCTTTTTCATCGATTTTGCCATCAATTTCAAAAATCTTGCGCGGCAGGTCGATGACGCTGGCTTGGTCGTATTCGCCGTAAGCGTCGGCACACGGAATCATAAAATCGAATGTGTCGCCGGCAGCGAGTCCCGCCAGATTGTCTTCGAATTTCTGGAGCATCATACCCAATCCGAAGAAAAATTTCAATGGTTGGTCGATGGTGGTTTCTTCCATCAGTTCCATGCTGCCATCGTCGTTTTTTACGAATAATTTGTAGTCGACGGCTACGAGTAGGTTGTTTGCAATTTTCATTGTGAAAGTTTTTTTGTGGGTTTATAAATGTTTTTTGTTAGAACCATGTTGAGTTGCGACTATTGTCGCTGCGTTTCTCGTATTTCAAATCCTGTAGCATCGATGCGTTGACACCGATGGTTACCATGTACGATTTGTAGCGCCCGAACGGCGATACGCTGGCCGATAGTCGCCAACAATGCAGGTCGCGCACGATGGAAAATGTCATCTGCGTTACTTCTAATGCTTTCAGGTCGAACGAACCACTGTAATTCAAACTCCATTTTGGCGTGGGATTGACGTGCCCCGAAAAACTTAGGTTGTGCGTCCATTCGCGTTTGTAATCCATCATTTCGTAGTCGAAATTGCTGCCTGTGCGCCACGCTACCGAATAGTTGATGGTGAAACTCCACGACACTTCGGGTTTGGTGTAACCTTCGTCGTCGGCTGTTGTGTTGGCCGATTTGTCGCGCTGCGCCTCCTTGTCGATGTTCGACGGCTCGTCCATGTTGAAATTGACGCCTTCTTCCATCGGGTCGTCAGTGTCGTCGTCGCGTGTTTTCTTCTCTTTTTTCTTGAATGTGTTGTTGTCGAATGTGTACTGAAACGAGGTACCGGTGCCCAAAAAACGCGGGAAATTGCGTAATTCGTTGATACGCACCGGATTGCCGTATTCGTTGAGCCCGTATTTGTATGGATCCCACGAACCTGCCAAGTTCAGCGAAAACGATTTCGTCAGTTTGATGCGCAAACTTGTGTTGAAATTTTGCAGACGCAACGAGTCGGCCGCAAAGTTGTAACCGCCCGAAATGGTGAAATTGTCGATGATGCTGACTTTTTTATATTGCGTGGTGCCGCTCTCTTCCGATTTTTTCTTATCCTTCACTTTCATCTCGACATTGTTGCTGAGCGACCAATTCAACGCCGCCTGCATGCCGCGCCCCGGCACACCATACATACCGCCGGAGTAAGGCGAATAAACGACCGTTTCGTGCCGAATCTTGTCGGCATTGTCTTTATCGACCAACACTTTGTCGTAACTCTCGTAGAAATGCCACATCTTATCGCCCCAATCCGGATGATAGTTGAACGAAATCGATGGCGTCATCACATGACGAATGCGGTCAACTTTGTCGCCAAACAACTTGCGGATGGGCGTGTAGTAACCGTACAACTTGGTTTGCATGGTGATGCCCGCCGAAAAATCGTACACGTTGTAAAAACCGCTGACCGTGTCCAAAACCTCTTGCTGCAACTGCTTGTCCCACGAGCGATTGACTTTGGTGAAATACATCCTGTCCTGAAACGTGAAACTCGGCGTTATCGACAGATATTTGAACAGCGTAAACGAAGCCGTTATCGGCAACTTGTGATTGATGGCGTTTTTCCAATCTTTCGCAAAATTCGATGTCAAAAATTGGCTCTCCTTGCACGTGATGCTGTTGGCAAATGTCATGTTGTACGACAACGCAATCTTTTCGTAGAAACGCTCTTTGCCCACCGGATTTTTGCGCTTGAATGGATAGACGCGGCTCATGTTTACCGTCAAGTTCGGCAATGTCAACGAAATGGTGGAGTCCTGCGAACGCTGTGACACCAACGCATTCACCGATATGCTCCACGGACTTTCGGGGAAACGCTGCGTGTAGTTCACACTCGAACTCGTAATGTTTTTCGACTGCTCTGCCGGATTGTAATAGTTGTTCACGTTGCTTTGGTTATAACCGCTGGTAGTGAAATCCACCGATGCCGAAAACGTGGCAAATTGGCTCGCCTTCGGATCCTGACGATGCTGCCACGATAGTTTGAAATTGCGATATTTGGCATAGTCGGGCATATCTTTTTCGCCGTAAACGTCTTCGCGATAACTGGCACGAAAATTGCCGCTGAATTTGTAACGCAAGGCGTAGGTGCTGCCAAGTTGAACGCCCCAAGTGCCTTTCGTGTAAATTTCACCTGTCAATTCAAGGTCGATATGGTCGCTGATGGCAAAATAGTAACCGCCGTTCTTCAAAAACAAACCGCGTTCCATCTCGTCGCCGTACGAAGGCATGATGATGCCCGACGAATATTTCGACGTGAATGGAAAAAATCCGAACGGCACTGCCAACGGCAACGGCACATCGGCCATCACCAAATAGGCCGGACCGGCGGCAATGTAACTTCCCGGCTTTACTTTGGCTTTGGTCAGTTGCAGGTAAAAGTGCGGGTGGTCGTGATTGTCGCAAGTGGTGTATTTACCGCCTTGCATATACATCTCTTCGTTCTCGAGCCGTTTGGCCTTGTCGGCCACAATGTAACCCTCGCCCTGCTGCGTTACGCCACCACGAATGAAACCGCGGCGGGTCTTAAAGTTGTACGACATCTCTTTCGACGAATAGGGTTGGTCGCCGTCTTTGAACACCGGCAAACCGTTCTCGTTGCCAAGGCTGTCGACACTGCCGCTGGCATACACTGTGCTGCTGTCCATGTTCATACGGATAAAATCGGCTTCGAGTTCGATGGGGCGCGACTGCTCGTAGCGCACATTGCCTTGACCGAACAGAAAACCATTGCCGGTACCATAAAAAACGATGGAGTCGTTGCATTTGTAACGAATGGGAGCATCGATATCGCTCTTTTTTTGCGGACGCGAAGCCTCGATGCGCAGGGTGGTGTCGCTCGCTGCAGCGTGGCTCGACGCCGTATCGACGGCATTCGCAAGGGTGTACAACGAGTCGCTCGGCGTGCTTTCCTGCGCGCGTGCGCATAAAAAAACAACCGTCAAAAGACTTATTGCTAAATGTAATCTTTTGAATATCAATGCTTTATAATATATATAATGCCTGCTTGGCACATTTTACAAAGGTATAACTTTTTGCGCAAACTTTGGCTGTCTTTGTAATAAATTATGTAAAAAAATAGTTTTTTGTCGTCAATCTCGCCAAAAATGCGTACTTTTGCAACTGAAAGTCGTGCATTATGTATAACGCTAAAATGCCGAAAAACGTTGCACAAAAAAGGTTAATAATCACGAAAGCCTGTTGCTTATAATGACATGAAACGATTTGTTTGCATATTATTGTGTTTGCTGACGTTGGTCGCCGGAGCGTCGGCCAAACAGTTTACCGTTGTCATCGATGCCGGACACGGCGGCAAAGACCCCGGCGCACTTGGCAAACGTGGTCGCGAAAAAGACATCAACCTGCGCGTGGCCAAAGAATTTGGACGCTTGGTGCGCGAAAATATGAACGATGTAAAGGTCGTATTCACGCGCGACGATGATGTGTTTGTCCCGTTGCAGGATCGGTCGGCCATCGCCAACCGCGCCAATGGCGATCTATTCGTTAGCATACACGTCAACGCCTCGAAAACAACTGCCGCCTGCGGTGCCGAAACTTATACCATCGGGTTGGCCAAATCGGATGCCAACTTCGAAGTCGCAAAACGCGAAAACTCGGTCATACTGCTCGAGGACGGCTACAAAGAACGCTATCAAGGCTTCGACCCGCGCTCGCCCGAATCGTACATCATGTTCGAATTTATGCAATCCAAATTCAGCGATCAAAGCATCGAAATGGCTGCTTACATACAAGACGAATTTATCGAACTGAAACGCTACAATCGCGGCGTTCGTCAAGAAAATTTCTGGGTGTTGCACCAAACAAAAATGCCGAGCGTGCTCATCGAACTCGGCTTTATATCCAACCCCGACGAAGAAAAATATCTGCTCTCCGACAACGGAAACCGCGAATTGGCAAACGCCATCTACAAAGCGTTCGCACGCTACAAACACGAATTTGACCGCAAAAATAGTGTTTCCATCGTCGATGTGGAGCCCGCTACACAGCCGGCACCGACCAAAACAACCTCCAAACCTGCTGCGCCCGCCACCAAACCCGCTGCGCCAACATTATCGGTCGAAATAGAACCGGGCGTAAAAGCAGTGTACAAACTGCAAATTTTCACCACAAGCCAGCCCATAACCGACCCCGACGACTCGCGTTTCAAAGGACTGAAGTGCGATTGCTACGAGGAAAACGGCGCTTACAAATATACTTACGGCGAAAATACCAATTTGGGAATCATCCAAAAAACAAAAGCCGAAATCAGCGGCAAATTCCCGCAAGCATTTATCGTGGCCTTTTATAAAGGGAAAAAAATTACGCTCCAAGAGGCAAAAACGATTAATTCAACCGTTAAATCGTCAAAAAAATAGCATATAAACATTTCAAAATAAAACAGTTATGATGAAAAAAATCTTTACACGTGAAGTGAAAATCGGCTTGTCGTTCATCGCAGCCGTGGTGTGCATTATTTTCGGCCTCAATTTTCTGAAAGGCATCAACATATTTGCACCAAGCAATCGCTATTATGCCGAATTCGACAACTTGGACGGACTTGTCGTGTCGAACAATGTGGTCGTGCGCGGCTACAAAGTGGGACAAGTAACCGAAATAACATACGATTTCACGTTGGAACATCCATTCGTGGTTACCATTTTGGTGGACGACGCCATCCGCCTGCCGCTGGGCTCGACCATGCTCCTGCGCGACGATGGACTGATGGGCGGCAAAGTCATCGACATCGTCTATGGCAACCAAACCGAACTGCATGCCGTGGGCGACACCGTGCCGTCGGACGTAGCGCCGGGCTTGATGGCTGTGGTCGGACAACTCGTGCCGCGCCTCGAAGGCACCATCTCACACGTCGATTCGGTACTCGAATCGGTCAACTCGCTGGTGGCTTCGCCCGAAATCAAAAACAGCCTGAAATCGGTAGAACGCATCACAGCCGACCTGCAAGTGTCGTCGGCACAACTGAAACGCGTGATGAATACACAACTGCCGGGCATTATGTCGGACATCAACACCGTAACCGGCGACCTGAAAAAAGTGTCAGGCGACCTGCGACAAATCGAATTTGCCGAACTCTTTGCACGCATCGACCACACGGTGAACAACCTGCAAGTGTTCTCCGAAAAACTCAACTCGAGCGAAGGCACCATCGGCAAACTGATGAACGACAACGCCCTCTACGACAATCTGAACACAACCGTCGGCAGTGTCAACGAACTTGTGGTCGATTTGAAGGCCAACCCGAAACGATATGTGCATTTTTCGCTCTTCGGTGCCCGGGAAAAGAAGGATAAGAAATGACGTTTTTAGGGCGTTTTAATTTAGACGAAATCTAAATAACGAAAAAAAATCTTTTTCGCGCATCTTACAAAAAAACAGCCCAAAACTGCCCAAGTTTTAGGTAGTTTCGGGTTGTTCACCGACCACCGCATCACGAAATGGTTTATAAATGTTGTTCGCTGAAAATCAGTTTGTTATGGTTAATGCACTGATAATCAGAAATCCGTTTTAAGCACCTGAAAATAAAAGGTTTAGACAACGGCGAAAAAACTCAAAAAAAGAGACCGTTTTTTTTATTGAAAAAAGAGTGCGACCTTTGCACCCGAAAACCTGTTGATAATTTTTTGGAAAAGATATAAACAACCGCATTTTTACATTTTTTACAACGATGATGACACCCCAAGAACTGTGGAATAGATGTTTGAAAGTAATCAAGGACAATATCTCGGAAGCCGCGTATTCGACATGGTTCGAACCTATTGTGCCGCTGAAATACGAAAACGGAGAATTTGTACTGCAAGTGCCGAGCATGTTTTTCTACGAATATATCGAAGAAAAATTTGCCGAATTGCTGCGCGTAACGCTCTATCGCGAAGTGGGCGAAGGCACCAAACTCCTTTACCGCATTATGGTTGATAAGGCGGCAACAACCACCATCCCCGCCGAAGACAAAACCGTAGTAGCCGAACGTGTGCCCGATAAAATCGTAAAATCCGGCATCAACCCCTTTGAACCGGTCGTGCAACAAGACATCGACCCGCAACTGAACGCGGCCTACAACTTCAATACATTCATCGAAGGAACCAGCAATAAATTGGCTCGCGCAGCAGGCATCAGCATCGCCAACGAACCGGGAAAAACTATTTTCAACCCGCTCTTTTTGTTTGGCAAATCGGGCGTCGGCAAAACACACTTGGTCAATGCCATCGGTATGATGACCAAACAACTCTACCCGGAAAAACGCGTGTTGTATGTGTCGGCCAACTTGTTCCAAATTCAATACACCGATGCCGTACGCCGCAACGAAACGAACGATTTTCTGAACTTCTACAGCAATATCGATGTGCTGATTTTGGACGATATTCACGAATTTATGGATAAACAAGGTACGCAAAAAACCTTCTTCCATATATTCAACCACTTGCACCAAAACGGCAAACAAATCATCATGACGTGCGACCGCGCTCCGGGCTCGCTCGAAGGCATGGAAGAACGCCTCCTCACACGTTTCCAATGGGGCTTGAGCGCCGAAATAGAAATGCCCGATTTCGAACTGCGCAAGGCTATTCTGAAAAGCAAAATCTATAAAGACGGTTTGGAAATCTCGGAAGAGGTTATTGACTATATCGCCGCCAATGTAACCGACAGCGTGCGCAACTTGGAAGGCGTGCTGGTGTCGTTGCTGGCACACGCCACACTCACCGACGAGGACATCGACTTGGCTCTGGCCGAAAAAGTGGTCGGCAAAGTGGTGGCTGCCACACCAAACGTCATCTCGGTCGAAAAAATTCGCGACATGGTGTGCGATTACTTTGCGTTGCCGCTCGATGCCGTGATGTCGAAAACTCGCAAACGCGAAATCGCTACGGCACGCCAAGTGGCCATGTATCTGTCGAAACAATACACCAAAAGTTCGTTGTCGGTCATCGGAAAACTCATCGGCGGCCGCGACCACGCCACGGTGTTGCACGCCTGCAGTGTAGTGAACGATTTGATGGATACGGATAAAAATTTCAGAATGAGTGTCAAAGAGTTGGAACAACGCCTGAAAGGATAAGCCCGACTCGTACATACATTACTCGATCAACTGCATTCGGCGGACACAAACGCTTTGGATGCAGTTTCTGTTAATAACTGATATGCAGCAATCACATTACGACATACTGACAATCATCGGGCCGACAGCCTCGGGCAAAACGGCGTTGGCGGCACAAGTGGCGGCCGCACTCGACGGTGAAATCATCAGCGCCGACTCGCGACAAGTCTATCGGGGCATGACTATCGGCACCGGCAAAGATTTGGCCGATTATGTCGTCGCCGGGCGGCCTATTCCGTTCCATCTGATTGATATTGTCGATGCCGGTTACAAATACAATCTGTACGAATATCAACGCGATTTTGCAGCGGCTTATGCCACGGTGCGCCAACATGGGCGCGTGCCGGTGTTGTGCGGCGGCACCGGATTGTATGTCGAGGCCGTGCTGAATGGCTATAAACTTGTGGAAGTGCCTGAAAATCAGTTGCTACGGAAGCAACTTGCGGGCAAAACTTTGGCGGAACTGACCGCTCTGCTGCAAACATATAAAACGCTGCACAACACGACGGACGTCGATACCGTAAAACGTGCCGTGCGCGCCATCGAAATAGCCGACTATTACCGCGAACACTCACAGATAGAGTCCGATTTACCGCACCTGCGCTCGTTGATAATCGGAGTGGCTGTCGAACGCGATGTGCGCCGTGCAAAAATATCGAAACGGCTACGCACCCGCCTCGATGAAGGGTTGGTGGACGAGGTGCGACACCTATTGGCCACAGGCATTCCACCTGAAAATTTGTTGTACTATGGGCTTGAGTATAAGTTTGTTACAAACTATGTACTCGGCCATTTGACATTCGACGAGATGGTGCGGCAACTCGAAATAGCCATCCATCAGTTTGCTAAACGCCAAATGACGTGGTTTCGCGGTATGGAACGGCGTGGATTTACCATTCATTGGATTGATGCACAGCAATCGATGACCGACAAAGTGGCTCAAGTGTGCCGTTTGTGGCGTGGCGAGTAGAGACCATGTGTGTCGAAAAAGCCTAAAAAAGATAAAAATGGAAGTATTTGTACAAAAAAACACTTTTTTTGTGCGTTAGTTTCAATAAAAAATTGTATCTTTGCAAATTGAAAACGTAAAGCATACAATGCGTGTGGCGCATTGTGTCAGTATTTTTGTAATAAATTAATAATCAAATAATTATGGCTCAAAAGAAAAAAGAACAGGAAGATGTTCACTTGGAGAATGTGCAGGAAGCATTGAGTAAATCCGAAGCATTTATTGAACAATATCGCAAACAACTCGTTATCGGTGTGGCTGTAGTGGTGGCTGTAGTGGTGGCTGTGATACTTTTCAACACCTACTATTTGGTTCCGCGCGCACAAGAGGCGCAAGAGGCTTTGCTGCCGGCTGTTGCCGCTTTCGAAAACGATCAGTACGAATTGGCGCTGCGTGGCGATGAGTCGTTCGATGGTTTTGCTGCCATTGTCGATGACTATGGCATGACCGATGCCGGCGAATTGGCTGCCTATTATGCCGGTGTTTGCGCTTATCAACTCGGCGAATACGACACCGCTGTCGATTATTTGGCTAAATTTGACAATTCGTCGGTCAATTTGGCTCCGGCTGCTCGCATGCTCCAAGGCGATGCGTATTGCAATCTGGAAGAGTACAAAAAGGCTGCAAAATGTTTCGAAAAGGCTGCAGATAGCGAAAGCGCCTTGGTAGCACCACGTGCGCTGAAAAAAGCCGGCTTGGCCTACGAGGCACTTGGCGAATATGCCAAAGCCGTGAAAGTGTACACAATCGTCAAAGAGAAATATTTTCAATCGCAAGAGGCTGCCGACATCGAAAAATACATTGTGCGTGCCGCCGCATTGGATGAATAAACATGTGTAAAATACGATAGAACCGTTTTGGACATCCGTTCGGAACGGTTTTTTGTTTCACAATAAAAAAAACAAGATGGCAACGAAATATCACAATCTGTCGGACTACGATGCAACGGCCATGCCCGACAAACAAGATGTCCAAAATCAGCACTACGCCATTGTTGTGGCCGATTGGAACGAACAAGTTACTTTTCGCTTGTTGGATGGCGCTGTTGATGCTTTAATTGCCAATGGCGTCAAACCGGAAAACATTGTGGTGAAACATGTGCCGGGCACTTTCGAATTGACATTTGGCGCGAAGATGATTTTGCGCGAGCAAGCATCGGTGAACGCCGTGATTGTCATCGGGTGTGTTGTTCGTGGCGACACGCCTCATTTCGATTTCGTGTGTGATGGGGTAACGCAAGGCATTACTGCGTTGAATGCTGATGAGAAATATCGTGTTCCGATTATTTTCAGTGTGCTGACCACCAACACGATGCAGCAGGCACTCGACCGCGCCGGCGGATCGTTGGGCAACAAAGGTGTGGAAGGTGCGATAACTGCCATCAGAATGGCAAATTTGTTTTAAGGTTTTAGGTCTTTTAAGGTAAAAATATGGGTAAAAAAGTTTTAGGAATTATTGTATTGTGTTGTTTGGCAGGTGTTGTGCTTGAGGCACAACCTGTGTCTGCCGCTTTTTCGGTTTCGCCTACTCGACAGGTTGCGTTTGCGCCGGGCAATTTGCAATATTGTGCCGCCACCGATAGTTGGCGTTTCGCCGCGCATCAGTATGATATTGTCGGGAAAGACAATGGCAACATTTCGCCGATGAACAAAGGTTGGATTGATTTATTTGGTTGGGGCACAAGTGGTTACAATTACAAATTTCCGTTTATGGTATCGACGGCCGAGGAGGATTATGGCGATGGCGTGAAAGATATTGCCGGTACGTCTTACGATTGGGGCGTGAATAAAATAACCGGTGCCGCCGGTGCATGGCGCACTTTGACGCACGACGAGTGGGTTTATCTGTTTTTTGGTCGGCCGCACGCCGATAAGTTGTTCGCATTGGCCAAAGTGAATGGCGTCAATGGTTTGGTGATTTTGCCTGATGCGTGGGAAAAGCCGGCCGGCGTCTCCCTTAATGTGGCGACAACCAAGGGCTTTATACCCGAAACCGACTGTTACACAAGCGACTTCGACAACAGTTTTCAGTGTAATGAGTACACGGCTGTGGAGTGGGCAGCGTTAGAGCAGCAAGGAGCCGTTTTCTTGCCGGCAGCCGGTTATCGTTATGGCAAGGATGTTTATTACGCCGGCACACGGGGCAGTTATTGGTCGGCGACGTGCCGCGATTCGTATTATGTGTATATTCTTGGATTCAGTTCGGGTATGGTGCATCCGTCGATTTACTATACGCGCTATTATGGTCGTGCGGTACGCTTGGCTCGCGATTTGTAAGTTACTGTTTATCAGTGTTTGTTAGTATAAAAAACGGCAAGCGACACCTATTCGGGTGTCGCTTGTTTTGTATGATTTGTGTCGGCTCGGGATTAAAGATTTTTTAATGCCATTTTACCGAGTTTCTGGCGCGCATAGTCCACTGTGATGGTGAGTGTGTCGATGTTGGCCGATGGCACTTCGAACATGGCATCGGTCATAATCGTTTCGACAATGGAACGCAGGCCGCGTGCCCCGAGTTTGAATTCGATGGCTTTGTCCACGATGTAGTCAAGAACCTCGTCGTCGAATTTCAGTTCGACATTGTCCATCGCAAACAGTTTGATATATTGTTTGATGATGGAGTTTTTTGGTTCGGTGAGTATGCGTCGCAGAGCGGTGCGGTCCAGCGGGTCGAGGTGTGTGAGAATGGGCAGTCGTCCGATGATTTCGGGAATGAGTCCGAATGCTTTCAAATCTTGCGGTGCAATGTATTGCAGCAGGTTTGTGTTGTCGATGTTGTTTCGTGTGTTGATGGCACCGAATCCCACGACATGTGTGTTGAGTCGTTGTGCAATTTTCTTTTCGATGCCATCGAATGCGCCGCCGCAAATAAACAGAATGTTTTGTGTATTGACGGCTATCATTTTTTGATCGGGATGTTTGCGTCCGCCTTGTGGTGGCACGTTGACAACCGACCCTTCGAGCAACTTCAGCAGACCTTGTTGTACGCCTTCGCCGCTCACATCGCGTGTGATGCTCGGGTTGTCGCCTTTGCGCGCAATTTTGTCTATTTCGTCGATGAAAACGATGCCGCGTTCGGCTGCTTTAACGTCGTAGTCGGCCACTTGCAGCAGGCGTGTGAGAATGCTTTCGATGTCTTCGCCCACATAGCCGGCTTCGGTCAGCACTGTTGCATCGACGATGGTAAACGGTACATGTAGTTTTTTGGCGATGGTGCGTGCCAATAGGGTTTTGCCTGTGCCTGTGGTGCCCACAAGAATGATGTTCGATTTTTCGATTTCAACATCGTCGCTTGTGTTTTGTTGCGAGATGCGTTTGTAGTGGTTGTACACGGCTACCGACAGAAATTTTTTGGCCTCGTCCTGTCCGATGACATATTGGTCAAGGTATTGTTTGATGTCGGTTGGTTTGGGTAGCGGCTCGTTGAATGTTTGTTTGGCAGCGGGTTTCGGTTGCATAGTGTTGGCGCTGACGATGTTTGTGAGTGTCAGTGCACAATCGGTGCAGATGTAGCCATAGTTGCCGGCAATGAGGTCGGCTTCTTTTTCGTTGCGTCCGCAGAAACAGCAGCGTGGCGTTGTTTTTTTTTGTATGGCCATGAGTTTTATTGTCTGTTTCCTTTGGTTAAAACATTGTCAATCATGCCGTATTCAAGGGCTTCTTGTGCTGTCATCCAATAGTCGCGGTCGCTGTCGGCGGCTATTTTGTCGAATGTGTTGCCCGAGTGGTCGGCAATGATTTGGTAGAGTTCGTTTTTCAGTTTTTGTATTTCGCGTACGGTGATTTCCATGTCGGAGGCTTGTCCCTGCATGCCGCCCATTGGTTGATGAATCATAACGCGCGAGTGCTGCAGTGCCGAACGTTTGCCTTTGGCGCCGGCGACGAGCAATACGGCGGCCATCGATGCGGCCATGCCGGTGCAGATGGTGCCGACGTTGCTGCTGATGTATTGCATGGTGTCGTAGATGCCGAGGCCTGCATAGACCGAACCGCCGGGACTGTTCAGGTAGATTGAAATGTCCTTGCCGGGGTCGGCAGTGTCGAGGAATAAGAGTTGTGCTTGTATGACATTGGCCACATAATCGTTGATTTCGGAACCGAGAAAAATGATGCGGTCCATCATCAGGCGCGAGAATACATCCATTTGTGTAACGTTCAGTTGGCGTTCCTCCAAAATCGAGGGTGATATGTAACCTCCGCCTTGCATGTTGACGCTCGAAACGTATTTGTCGAGAGCCAATCCGTTCATATTCAGATGCTTGGTTGCAAATTTACGAAATTCTTCCATTGTTGTGTTATTGTTTTAAGGGTTAGTCGTTTTGTTTAGTCGTTTTTTTTGATGCCGTCGCGTTCCATCAGTGCATCGACCGTTGGTTCTTGTCCGCGGAAGCGTTTGTACAGTGTCATGGCAGGTTCGGTGCCGCCGCGTTCGAGTATGTTGGTGCGGAAACTATCGGCTGTTTTTTTGTCGAAAATACCGTTCTTTTTGAATACCGAGAAAGCATCGGCATCGAGCACTTCCGACCATTTGTAACTATAGTATCCGGCTGCGTATCCGCCCGCGAAAATGTGCGTAAATGCTGTTTCCATTTGTGTTTCGGGCACTACGGGCAGCACTTTTACTTGTTCCATGGCGGCGTTGCCAAAGGCTATGACATCGCCATCGAATGGCTCGGTGATGGTGTGCCAAGCCATATCGAGGTAGCCGAAACTGAGTTGGCGTGCGCAAGCGTAGGCCGCGTGGTAGTTTTGGGCGGCTTTTATCTTGTCGATGAGTGCTTGCGGCATGGGTTCGCCGGTCAGGTAGTGTTTGGCAAACGTGTCGAGAAATGCTTTTTCGCCCAAGAAGTTTTCGTTGAATTGTGATGGCAGTTCTACAAAGTCGCGTGGTACGTTTGTGCCCGACATCGAGGCATATTGGCAGCGAGTGAGCATGCCGTGCAGTCCGTGCCCGAATTCGTGCAGAAAGGTTTCGACTTCGTCGTAGGTGAGCAACGCCGGTTTGTCGGCTGTGGCACGCGTAAAGTTCATCACATTGACAATGTGTGGGCGCGAATCGGTTTTGCCATCGCGGTATTGTGGTTTGTAGTCGTTCATCCATGCGCCACCACGTTTGCCATCGCGCGGGTGGAAATCGCAGTAATAGACGGCCAAAAATTTACCTTTGGCATCGAATACGTCGTAAGCGTCAACTTCGGGGTGATAAACTTGGATGTTCGGATTTTTGACAAATTTCAGGCCATACAGTTTATTGGCCAGATTGAATACGCCTTTTTTGACATTTTCGAGTTCGAAGTAGGGGCGTAGTTCGTCATCGCTCAAAGCGTATTTTTCGTTTTTCAGTTTTTCGGAATAGTAACTCCAATCCCACGCTTGCAGGGTTGCATAGAATCCGAGCGAATCGGCAAATTGCTGTAATTCGTCGTATTCGGCGCGTGCTACGGGCATGTAGGCGTCGCGCAGTTGGTCGAGTAGGCGATAGACGTTTTCTTTGGTTTCGGCCATCGTTTTGTGCAGCGATTTGTCGGCGTAGCAGGCTTTGCCGAATAGGTTGGCCAAAGCCAAACGTGTGTTGACTATCTCTTTGATATTCTGCGTGTTGTCAAATTCGCCACCGATGCAGCGCGTGTTGTAGGCCATGTAGAGTTCGCGGCGAATATCGCGGTTGTCGCAATATTTCATTACAGGAATGTAAGTTGTTGGTTTCAAGTCGAGTAACCAACCGTCCAATCCTTTTTTGGCAGCGTTGGCGTGCAGCATTTGTTTGGTGTCGTCCGAAAGGCCGGCCAGCAGACTCTCGTCTTTGATGAGGCGTGTCCACGCATTGGTGGCTTTCAGCACATTTTGGCCGTACACGAGTGTCAGTTTGCTCAGTTTGGCTTGCAGGGTTTTGAATTGTTCTTTGTCCTCGGCCGACAAGTTGGCGCCATTGTTGGCAAATCCTTCGTAAATATCGTCGAGCATTTTCGATTGTTCGGCGGTCAGTTTGAGTTTGTCTTTCTGTTCGTACACGGTTTTGATGCGCTCGAATAGTTTTTCGTTCAGCAGAATTGTCGAACTGTATTCGCTCAGTTTGGGCGACAGTTCCAACTCGAGTGCGGCCAACGAGTCGTTGGTCTCGGCGCTTGTCAGGTTGTAGAAACAACTTGCCACGACCGAGAGCAGTTTGCCTGCTTTCTCGTAGGCTTCGATGGTGTTGGCAAATGTCGGCGCCGCCGGATTGTTGGCTATGGCGTCAATTTCGGCCAAACCTTGTTTGATGCCTTCGTCGAAGGCCGGCATGTAGTGCTCAACTTTTATCGCATCGAAAGGGTAGGTGCCGTGTGGCGTTTTCCAATTTTGATAATCCAAAAACGGATTTTGTGCGGTTAACATAGCGCAAATAGTTGTTAATGAGAATAATACGATTGATTTTTTCATAGAATTTTATGTTTTTGTAAGTTTATATGTTTATTGACGTTGTTCCATCTCTTCGGCTGTTTTCAGTCTGAAACGTTCGGCATCGGGTGCGACAAATACGCGCCGATTGAACTCTTCGGAATAGCCGGGACGAATGATTTTCTTGGGCAGATTGTAGGCATCGCGGTCGAATACGCCATTGGTTTCTTGCTTGGTTACGCCATCTAAGTATTTGACCATCAGGCGCTCGCCGAGCTTTTTCCACACATTGAAGGCTGTTTCGGCTTGTGTCACCGAAAAATCGGTCAAAAATTGTGCCACATTAGTCGAATCGTGCGATTGCGCATATTGGTCGGCTTGACGGGTTGCATCGTCGAAATATTTCTCCCATTTGTTCTGCTCGGCCTGAACGTCGGGCATGAGGTCAGAGTAGCGTTGGTAAACCATATTGCCTACCCAATTGTTGATCCAAAAAGCCGATGTCCACGAAAAATCGAGCAGACTGCCATTGCGTTGGTCGAGCGATTCGGGCACGCGTGTCATGCAGCAATACATAGGTATGTAAAGGTTGGTGGTGGCATCGTCAACTCCAAACCACAAGATGCCGCCGATGGCATTGGGTAGCCAACTGCGCATTTGTGCCACAAACGTGAAACCTGTTTGTTGCGTGGCTACGGGACGTTCGTGGAAATACTCCACGCTGTCCACTTTGTACGACAGCGGACTCGGGCGGAATGGCGTATGGTATGGACCGCTGCCGGCTCCCACCGTCATGTCGAGCGGCGTGCCTTCGTAGTGGTCGCGCATGCGTTGACGCAAATCGGCTACCGTGAGTTTTTTGTCGGCTTTTATCCACAGTGGCATACGCTCTTTGGTCTCGCCATTGATGTAACTGAGGTATTTTTGCCCGATAACCGGATTGAGCGCATTGAAAAATGCCCATACGCGCGCTTCGCACCAACGGATGCCGCCAAAGTCGAGCGGATTGTAGGTGTCCGAAAAACTAAATTCTTCGTCTTTCCCGTCGAAGTAGCCTTTTTTGCGGGCAAAATCGACTACATCGTCGGCGTAAACCACTTCGATATTGGGTTCGAATATGCGGTTTATGTGCTTGCTGCTGATGCTGTTAGCGTTTTTGCGCGATTCCATCGGGAATGTGGTGATGCGTGATTGGTTGGCATGGGCCGAGATGCAGTCGTCGGGCACACGGCGCGCTACCCATACTGCACCTTTGTTGCCGACACCTTTGCCTATCATTTCCAAAATCCACACTTCCTGCGGGTCGGCAATCGAAAATGACTCGCCCTCGCTGTAATAACCATACGCAGCCACAAGTTCGACCATTGTTTTGATGGCTTCGCGTGCGTTGGTGGCACGTTGCAGCGTGATGTAAATCAAACTGCCGTAATCGATGATACCGGTTGTATCGACCAACTCTTCGCGCCCGCCATAAGTCGTCTCGCCAATGCACAATTGGTGCTCGTTCATATTGCCTACGACATTGTATGTGTGGCCGACTTCGGGAATTTCGCCAAGATATTTGCCCGTGTCCCATTCGTAGATAGGGCGCATGGCACCTTCGGCGTGGTCGGCTGCAGCATAGTGATACAAGGCGCCAAACAGCCAATACGAATCGGCCGAATAGGTTATCATGGTCGAACCATCAGCCGAGGCCGCACGCCCGACCAAAAAGTTGGTGCAGGCAAATGTGGTTGCCGAACTCAAAAGCAATAAAATTACAAGTTTCTGTTTCATATAAATCTTATTTTTGTTTGTTAATCAGATAGTTAAACGTTTTTTTTAGAATGGGTAACCGATGGCAAAATGTAATGCAAAATCGTTTTTCCAAGTCAAGTCGGTGCGCCAGCGTTCGGTCGAGGTGGTGCCGCTTGGCTCGTACAATTTGATGCCCATGTCCAAACGTATGACAAAATAGTCGAAATCGGCACGCAATCCGATGCCGTAACTGCAGGCTATCTCTTTGTAAAACTCCGAAAATTGGAAAAATCCGCCCGGTTGCTCTTCGTACTCTTTGATAGTCCAAATGTTGCCAGCATCGACAAACAGGGCTCCGTAGATTTTCCAAAACAGTTTGAAACGTGCTTCCAAATTCAAATCCAACCGAATGTCGCCCGATTGATTCATATAGTCGATATACCCTTTGTTGGCATAGCGGCCGGGCCCCAATGTACGCACAGCCCAACCGCGCACGCTGTTGGCACCGCCGCTGAAATAGCGCTCTTCGTACGGAATAACAGACGCATTGCCATAGGGATAAGCCACCCCTATACCCGCATGACACACAAGGCGAATGTTCTTGTTGATGTAATGGTTGTATGTAAAATCGAAATCGCCTTTGACGTATTGTGCATACGCAATGTTGAATATCTCGTACTGACCATATTCGTTTTTCTGCTGATGAATGGCGCTGCTGATGCCGTAAAGCAAGTTGCCGGCTGTCGAAATGTTGCCTCGCAGGGTGTAAAAACTTTGCGTGGTCGAGTTGGTGCGCTTGTTCGAATGCTGAATGCCAAAGCCCAAACGCATGATGAAGTGGTCTTCGTAACTATAACGTATCGACGACGACGGCTTCAGATATTGCTCGCGAAACGCATCCGTTATCCATGGCAGATAGATATAGTTGATGTCTATCAGGTCGAAGGTAAAACGGGTACGACGGATATTCCACGCATATTTCATGCCTAAATTCGCAATATGACGTTGATATTCAGGACGTTGCTGCAAATTGTAACCTATTGCAAACTCCGTCGTTCCGCCAATGCGACGTCTGAAATCGGACGTGGCAAACGGAAATAACAAAAACGGTACACTCAACGACACATCGCCACCGGCTTCGTAGGTGTTGCGTATTTCGCCTATTTTACCCATGGCTTCGTAACTGCCTTTGGCGCCTATTTTCAATATCTCGCCACCTTTGAACGCATTTTTGTTCTGATAGGTGATGCCGACCCCGACACCAAGGTCTCCGGCCGAATTGGTGCCTTCGATGTCAACCGAAAACGAATGCTTCTTGGCCGGAGCAATCACAATGACACATGCCAAACTGTCGCCGCCGGCTTCTTTGAACGAAATGTCAACATATTTGATGGCTGGCAACGCATTCAATACCGAATAAGTCTGTTCCACGCGACGCTCGTTATAAAGTGTGTGGGGTTGTATCAGCACCTTTTGCGTCAACATCTTGGCTCTAAAATTCGACTTCTTGTGCTGAATCACGGTGTAACCTTCGCGCTGCGTGGTGTCCAAATCGGCCTTGTTCAATGTTTCTGCATCGTCCGCCGCTGTGGCTATGTCGTAAATGGTTACACTGCTGATGGTTTGTTTGGTACACGCCATGGCAAACAGCGAATCGTTGTTCAAATAGGTGTTATGCACGGTTAGTTTGAGCCCTATCTCGTGTGCCGAACTATCGGCTTCAAAAGCAAGTGCCTCTTTCTGAAAATAGAAATAACCGCGCCGACGCAAGTATTTGGCCACGCTTTCGCGCTCGGCTGCCAACGCATCGACGTCAAACAAATCACCCGCTTTCGGCGCGTTCTGTCCACGACGCGGACGCAGGGCTGCCATTATCGAGTCGTTCGGAATGTCGATTGTGTACGAACGAATTTTGTACGGCTCGTGGCCGGTTACCACAAATGTTACATTGGTCTGACGTTTCTTTTCGGTGGTCAACACTTCCACCGTGGCATCCAAATAGCCCTTGTTGTTCAACTGCTTGGTCAGTTGTTCTTGCGAGGTGAGAGTCAAAAGGCTGTCGTATATCACCGGCTCTTCGCCTATTTTGCGCAACCAACGGTCTTTCCACTTGTTGGAATTGATGTCTTGTGAACTGTAAAAACCAAGTTTCGCACGCCCGATGCCCAAAAAACGACTGTTCGGCGTTTGGCGCAAATAGGCCTGCAATTGATCAGATGGTGCTTCCGAAACATCCGATTTAATGGTTACTTTGTTCAACAAAGTCTCGCCCTCGGGCACATAGCGCAACAGATTGCATGCACTGAAAAGCACAGCAACCACGCTGCAAACAAGTATATGCCGAATCGATTTTGACACAATCATCAACAATTTACAGAAATTAGGTGCAAATTTAGCAAAAAATCCACAAATTTCTTACCTTTGCAGAACCAAAAATTATACCAATAGGTCATTTTGTTGCACAAAATACAAAAAATAACCATGTTATCGAAAATTCAACAGAAAAATGTATGCGCTTTGGCTCTAAAAAAGTTCCGCGACGAACGTCGCTGCTTCGTGGCCGAAGGCGAAAAACTGATCAACGACCTCCTGCCTTATATGGTGTGTCGGCAGTTGTTCGTTACCGACAAATGTACAACTTGTTTCGCCGGACAAAACACACAATGCGTGTCGGACGACGAGATGAAACGCATCTCGCAACTGACTACACCTTCGACAGCCTTGGCTGTGTTCGAAAAACCGACCGAATCATTGCACATAGATGATTTGACCGAACAACTTGTGTTGGTGCTCGACGCCGTACAAAATCCGGGAAATCTTGGCACTATTATTCGTTTGGCCGATTGGTTTGGCATACACCACATCGTTTGCTCGCATACCACAGCCGATGCTTTTAGCCCCAAAACCGTGCAGGCTACAATGGGTGCACTCACCCGTGTGCATGTGCATTATACCGATTTGATAGGCTTTCTTACACAGTGTCGGCAACGCAATATGCCCATCTATGGCACCACACTCGATGGCGCAAACCTCTACGAACAACCATTGACTACACAAGGCATACTGATTATGGGAAACGAAGGTAACGGCATATCGACGGATGTTGCAGAATTTATTACGCAACGTTTGTTTATCCCGAATTATCCACAGGACGTGCTCACTTCCGAATCGTTGAATGTGGCCGTAGCCACAGCCATCGTCTGTGCCGAATTTCGCCGGCGCTGCCGATAAATGACCGGCTCCGCACTATCTAACACAAAAAGACACAACCATTTGGCTGTGTCTTTTTGGGGATTTAGGTGTATGTTTTTTATTGGTTTGAGGTTGCATCATTCTCTGCCTCTTTGGCATTGTACATGATAAAATCGCAGCGTCTGTTCGGCTCGAAATCATCTACCGGACCGGGCACTTTGCCTTTACCATACACGGCGATGCGTTCTGCATCGATGCCGTAGCGACCTACAAGTTGACTTTTCGACTCTTCGGCACGGCGCATACTCAACGCAGCGTTCAATTCGTCCGAACCCACATTGTCGCAATAGCCAATGATGTCCACTTTCAAAGTCGGGTCGGCGTAGAGCTTACGCGCGATTTTTGCCAATTCCATTTGCGATTGCAGCGACATCTTGCTCTTACCTGTTTCGAAGTAAATGGCCGGAATCTCGCCTTTATATTGCCCATAACCCAAAATGCGCTCGATGGCCTGTTGGTCTAATGCTTGTCCCCACGTGTTCACAAATGAGCCTTCCGGCGTATTGGGCTCGCGGTCGCGACTGTTGGGTACGCCATCGTGGTCATCGTCCGGCTCCATCTCTTCGATAATCTGAATGCTTTGACTTGTCGAATCGTTGCCGCACGGTGTCATCTGACTAATCAACTGCTCAAGTTCGGCAATCTTTTTCGTGTTGGCTGCCACTTGGTCGCAGCAGGCTCCGCCCGCCGATGCTGTCGAAAAATCGCGAGGCGACAAGTTGCGCACATGTGGCCGTGTTTTGTCTTTCGGGTGGTTGATTTTCCACCGTAAGCCCAAACTCATATAAATGGTGTTATCGTTGGCATTACCTTTCTCGGCGCCGTCGAAATTGTCTTTGGCGTGGAGTTTGTATTCAATGTTTAATGCGATGGCCAACCACCTTAAAGGGTTATATTCCACCATTGCGCCGATAGGGAAAGTAACAGCGCGACCTTTATCGACAAACGGCAAACCATTCTCGTGGTTTATCACTGTGCCGCCGATGACTTGGTTCAGTTCATCTTTGGTACCGCGTTCGTAGGCTTTGACACTATAGAACGAAAAACCGGCACCGGCGTTCAGATACAAACCCCATGTCTGCCGACGATTGGCATAGAACATATTCAGCAAGTTCAACGAAAAACCGGCTGTTACCTCGTGCGACAAACCATCGAAATCATACGGATAGGCTAAATTGGATTCTACTTTCACACCATCAATAAATGTCGGCTGACTTTTGAAGTAGTAGTTGGCATAACCATTGTACGGATTATAGGCATATTCGAGGAACACGCCAAAGCCCGGATTTACAGTGTATTCCACCATAAAGTCGAACGAACAATCGACCTTACTGCGCGGCCACATATCGTTGTAGTTCTGATGCTGGTCACCGTCGAGGAACGCCACGCCCACATGGCCGGCTATCGACCAGTGATTACATTTGATGCCGTATTTGGGTTTCTCGACTTTTTCTTTTTTGCCCTTCTTGGCCGGCGTTACAACGGTTTGCTCTTCTGTGATGGTTTGCTGCGAGGTCAAAATGGTCGTGTCGTTAGTCTCCGGATTGACGATGGTATCACTTTGCACCGAAATGCTATCGACCATGGTCGTAACCACGGTGTCGGGCAACAAACTTTCGACGATAGCAGCTTCTACCGAGTCGTTTTCGGGCGCAGCAGCAATCGAATCGCCCGATTCGACGGCCTCCGGATCACCGTACGATGATATATTACCCGCCGTAGTAGTGTTAAATTGTGCCCATGCACAATTGCTAACGGCCAACACCATTGTAAGGAGTAGAATTTGTTTTTTCATACAGACCGATTTTTATATGCGACAAAATTCCAAAGGCGACACAAGGCCACCTTTGAAATGTTGTCAATTTAGGTTTTTTGTTAATAGTGCCACATGTCTAATTCAACATTCAGAATCTCGTTTTCGATACGTTCCTGTTCTTGACGAATCCTGTTGGGGTCGGAATATTTTTTCTCGTCGTCCAATAGGGTGCCGCGTACGTCGTAGTCCTTGATGATGTAACTATCGAACTGACGATCGGCAAAGAAATTGTCGAAATCGACTACCGGATTGACGTTGCGGCCGGTCGTTTTCATAAATTCCACTTGCAAGTACGGGCGCAACCGCTCGAACGGAATCCAACACATTACACCTTCGTCAACTTCGCCGGCAGGGTCGTATGTCTCGTTGTAGGCCTTGTTGTAAACCGGCGCAATCGAGAGTATGGCGCTGCGCATCATCGACGAGTGCTTGTCGAAATACCAAACCTCCTGAATGTAGTATTTGATGATACCTTGTGTAATAAATTCGATCTTTTTGTAGTCGTTGGCATAGTCTTCGTCGCCGCCAAACAAACGTTCAACCATATCTTTTTGCACATCGTATTCGTATTTTGCGATGCAGGGTGGCGGAGTCAATTTATCCGAAGGTATCAGATAACCTTTCACATTGCCTTCGAGCAGTGTTTTGAATATGATGGCAAACAAGTTCTTTTGCGATAACGAGTCGATGTTTTCGTACGGATAATATAGCGACCAATTTTGACGTTCGCGCAAATCGATGGCACGAATGACGGTTTTGCGCCATATCACATCGTCGTTCAAGGGGTTGATGGTGATGATTTTGGCTTTCACATCTTCCATATCAACCGCAATGCGGGTGAACGAACCATCAGCATCGAACATATAACTTGTGCTGTCGATTTCGCCCGGCCATTGCGCAAAAAGTGCTGCCGAACTTAATAATAGACCGATTGCTGTGGCAAAAAAATGCTTTTTCATAAGATTATCGACTCTTTAGTGAATGTTTGTTTATTTACTTGGCATGGCGATTGGCGGGTACGATAGAATGGTCGTCTTGTCGCCAACGCATTTTATGTTCTTAAAGAATATCTCCTGACCCGGCTTCAACGATTTCATCAGACTTAATTGATCGTCCGAAAAAGCGTTGGTGGGCGAAGATTTCGTGGTGTTACCACCACGCACTGTTGCTACCATTTCGAAATCGGCAATGCGGAAATTGGCTTTCAACAATCCGTCGGCATATTGTGCCACGAATTTTGCTTCCAACAACTGCTTGCGCGTCGGTGCTTTTTGGTAACCTTCGATGTTCGGGTTGTAGTCCACCACGTTGCCGTTGGCATCGGTGTAGCGCAAGAATGGAGCAGGGTCGGGGAGTGATTTCACACGGAACAAACTGCTGCCCATGGGCACTATCTTACCTTCAACATCGGCCGATACGGTGATTTTGACTTCGCTGTTGCTGCTTGGTTTGCAAATGTAGTACGAACCATTTTTGGTCAGCGTGCCACCGGCAATGTCCACTTTTACTTTGGAGTCGCTGACGCCCGGCACCGATATTTTCAAACGGTTGTTGAATCCTTTGTACACAACGTTCATATCCTCGTTGGCGATGGTGGCCGATGGTTCGCCCACTGTGTATTCGTCTTTGAACGGATATTCGCGCGGCACACCATCGTTGCCTTTCAGCACAATTTTACCCGAGAACGGGAATGTGCCGATGGTATTGCAACTTGCTGTGTATGTTTCACTTGCCAATTTGTTGCTGCCAATGTAGTATTCCGGCACTTTGGTCGAGTCCACAGCCGACAACACGATTTTGGCTTTGTATTGACCGCCTTGCATCACATGCTTGGAGTTAGGAATGACGAAGGCTTCGATTTTGTTTACACGGAAGTCGCCGGCATCGGTCTGTGCTTTGAAGTACTGAATCAACTCTTGCTCGGTGGTTAGAATGTCGTTTTCGTATTTCGACAACTGCGTTGTTACGGCAATAATAGGCATCGATTCGAATGTGGCATTCAACCACGGCACCATTTCCGTACCATGCGAGTTCATCGATGGTTCGGTGGTGAAACGTTTTTCGTAGATTTCGATGTGTGTCGAGTCGTCGCTGAACATGTGCTCTATAAAGTGGCGATATTCCTCGAGCATACGTTTGAATGTTTGACCTTTTTCGGTGCCGTTTTTCTCATCGTTGCCGATGAAGTAGTTACTTGCAATGTCGGTATTGTCTTTGGTTACCAATTTGTAGTTGTTGACGGTATCGATACCTACTTCCACTTTGTCGGCCATCATTATCAGGTCGGCTTTTGCTTGGTGTATGAATGTAATCAAACTATCGCTTTTTTGGCGAACCAGATTCGATTTTTCCAACCATTCTCCGACTTTTTCGGGGTTTTGTTGGTACAGATAATTCATTTCGTCGTAGAGTGCGGAGTTTTGTTGATGGCCTGTTTCGATGTTGGTAATCAGGCTGTTGTCCACCATCAAGAAGCCATTCAAAATATCCGCCGATACATTCAGCGCCAACATGGCAGTTAGCACCAAATACATCATACCTATCATTTTCTGTCTCGGGGTTTCCGGACAATTCGCTGCGCCACTCATTACAATATTAGTTTAGGGTGATTGACAAAAACAATTATTTCAATTTATGCGTTGATGGCATTCAGCATATTGCCGTAAATCGCATTCAAATCAACCACTTTTTGTGCCAATTTGGCTGTTTCGTCTTGATATTTTTCTGCATCTTTTGCGCTCACGGCCACGGCTTTTTGTACTTTGTCCAAGTCGTTGGCGACGGCTGCAATTTTAGCGGTTTGTTGTTCTACGGCATCTGCTTGGCTTTGAACATTTTTCAACTGAATTTCGTAAACAGAGTTGATGGCTCCCAAGTTTTTGTTGATGGCTTCGGCTTTGTCCACATATTGTTTGGTGTTGGCTTGCACGGTGGCCATGTTTTCGGTAATGCCGTTGTAGGCAGCCAACAAGGCGTTCGATGCGGCATCCAAGTTTTGCTGTTTCGAAGCAAATTGTGCTGCTGCATTGCCTGCCAATTCCAAATTTTGTGCAAAAGAATCGGTCAAACCTGCCACTTTCGAGATGCCTGCAATCTGCTTGGCGGCCTCGCTGATGCTTTTCAGACCATCTTGCATGGCTTTCACATCTTCGTCTTTCAATGGGCTTACACCCGGAGTTGCGTTTGCTGCGGGTTGGCTGCCACCGCTTACAGGTGCGCCGTTACCGCCTACGCCGGCACCAATGTGGTTGTAAAGCGGGTCGGGGTCGTCCTGGGTCAGTGCGGGGAATACATGATTCCAATGCAAATCGGGATGTGGGTCGTCCAATACACCGATAGAGAACAACAATGCTTCGGTAAACATACCGATCATCAGCATGATACTTGCTCCCGGCCAGTGCAAAATTTTGAACAATGCACCGACGATAACGATAGCGGCACCAAGTGAATAAACACATCCAACGACTTTTTTACCTTGTGGGCTGAAATACCATTTCATGAACCCCTTACGTTCTTTTGCCATAATTTTTTTTGTTTAGGTTTTTGTTTAAGGTTATTTTTTTGTTTTTGATTATTCGCCAATATAACTGCGTACGCAACGGAATCCGATGGCAGGACTGCGTTTTGTTTGATATTCGAAATCGCGTACTCCGCATTGCAGGTAGGCACCAACATCTTTCCACGAGCCACCGCGAATGACTTTACGTTTCATGATGCGCGGGTCGTCCATCTTTGAGTGATAGTTGTACGCCGAGTTCATATCGTGTGTAAATGTCGGTGCGTTGGGGTCGTAGGTGTCGGACGTCCATTCCGATACATTGCCACTCATGTCGTACAGACCGTAGTCGTTGGGGTCGAACGACGCTACTTGGCAAGGTATCAGATAGCCATCTTCGGTGTAGTTGCCTCGTGTGGGTTTGAAGTTGGCCATAAAACATCCTTTGGCATCGCGGATGTAGGGACCGCCCCACGGATAGATGGCCATGTGGCGTCCGCCACGAGCCGCATATTCCCATTCGGCTTCGGTTGGCAAACGGTATTCGTGTGTACGCGGTAAGCCCGGTACCGATTCGTATAGTTTGGTGCGCCAATGGCAGAATGCTACTGCTTGGTCCCACGATACTCCGACAACGGGATATTTGCCGTTGCTGGGGTGGCAGAAGTAGTTGAGCATGGCCGGTTCGTTGAAACTATATGTGTATTCGCGCATCCAGCACATGGTGTCGGGATAGATATTGATTATTTTGCTGCACAGCAGGTCGCTACGATGGCGCAGGGGTTTGACGATGACCGTGTCGACAATGGCGTTGCCACGCATAAAGGCGCTGTCGATGCGCACTTTTGCGTTGGGGTTGTACGAACCGGTATAAGGGTTAAATTCGTTGCCGGGCAGTGCTGCCTGGTTGTAATCGACCCATTGGTAGTAGTAGTTCAAAATGTGCGTGTTGAGTTGTCGGCCGATGGTCTTTTCTGCGCCGTAGAAGTACATTTGTTCAACGGCGTTGTATTTTGCTTCGACCATTTCGTCGTCTTCTTTCCATTGTATGCCCCAAGGAATCTTTGCTTTCCAATTTAATATGGTGTCGGGGTCGTCTTGTTGATAGACTTTGGCTGTTAGATAGTATTTTGCGGCTTCTTCTTCGTCGTCTATCTGGCGCATCTTGATCAGTGCGATGGAGTCGCGCACATAGTTGACGAACTCGCGATACTCACCATTCGTGATTTCTGTTTCGTCCATCCAGAAGGCGTCGATTGATTTTGTAGTTTGTTTCGACTGCAAATTCCACACGATGGATTGGTCGTTGGAGCCCATGGTAAACGAGCCGCGTGGTATGAATACCATGCCGTAGGGGGTTGTTTCCGGTTTCGATTTGCCGTAAACGCCCGCTAAGAAACCTTTTGGGGCTTTGGCGCAACCGGCCAAGAGAGCCGTTGTTGCGATGGTAACCATGATGAAAGATGATTTTCTCATATTCTCAAATTTAGAGTATTCGCACACTTTTATGTTTATTTCCTTTTTTATTGAGTGCCAGGCTGAATTCATACGCTAAAAATAGTTCGTGTGAACCATGACTGGCGGTAATTATTTTGTTTATAGGCAAGTCGTAGGCGTATCCTATCGACAATCCGTTTAGCACTTTGATGCCCAACAAGAATGATATGGCATCGAGTCGTGCGCCGAGTCCGCCCCAATATTTGCCTTTATAGTCGAGCAAGACGGTTGCACTTGGGTTCCAACTGACGAAGTCGGTGATAATCAGTGCTGCCGTTTTGATGGTGTAGTCGGGGTTTTTCAGACGGAAGTCGTAGCCTCCCGATGCTGTGTAGAGCCTTGTCATGAAAAATTCGCCTACATCGCCCAAGTTGATGGTTGCTTCGGGCAGGTGCAGTGCCGAGATGCCGACAAACCATTTTGCTGTCGAGTAATAAATGCCCAATCCGCAGTCGAATCCTACGCCGGAAACTTCGTTGTCGGGTATGAGTGGGTCTTTGGCGGGCGAGAAATAGTCGCTTTCGACGAGGTGAACGCTGTCGCCTTTGAATTTGATGTTTGATACACCGATGTTGGCGCCGATGCTCAAAGTGCCTTCTCCCAATTTCAGTTTGTAGGCGTATTGCAAATTGATTTGCTGATTGGAAAATATGCCAAAAATATCGTTTACGAATTGAACGCCTGCTCCATGTTGTGTTTTTCCGATGCGGAAAGGCGCATGTGCGGAAAAATAGGTTGTTCGCGGGGCGTTGTCGATGCTAATCCATTGTAAACGTTGCAGCCCGAATATCTGCATCATCTGTTGTTCGCCAACAACAGCGGGGTTTATAACGGTTTTGTTGTAGAGGTACTGTGTCAGTTGGGCGTCGAATTGTCCGTGAGCCGCAGTACTTGCAATAATGCTGAAAATAAGTGTCAGACCTAACCTTTGGCTGTATTTTTGTAAAAACCTCACAATCGTTCGTTGATGCTACTTTCTTGTTTGGTGCGATAGCTTCCTTTACAAATAAAACTAAAAATGGTTTGAAAAATTGTGTGCCTTGGGTTACTTTTTTATTTTTTTGTTCGTTTTTTGTGCGTTAATACTCTTCTTCGTTGAAGAAAAAATCTTCTTTGCTCGGATAGTCCGGCCAGATGTCTTCGATGCTTTCGTAGATGTCGCCTTCGTCTTCTATCTCTTGCAGGTTCTCGATCACTTCGAGCGGAGCACCCGATCGCATGGCGTAGTCGATAAGCTCATCTTTCGATGCCGGCCAAGGTGCATCTTCCAATTTTGAGGCTAATTCTAAAGTCCAATACATAGTGAATCCGATAATTTTGATATGAGTTGCAATGACAACCCGATTTTCAACTTGCAAAGATAGTTATTTTTTGGAAAGAATCAACTTTTTGTCCAAAATTTTTCGTTTTTGCTGTTTTTTGTTGCCAAAAATCGTGCGAGGACGAATAAAAAATCGGACAACCTGTTGATGTATTTTATGATTTCTGAATTTGTAAAGTCTTGATTTTCAATATCTAATATGTGTCGTTCGGCGCGTCGTGCGATAGCGCGGCAGATGTGGCACAATGCTGCTTGTTCGTTGTCGCCATAGATGATGAATTGGGTTAATTTTGGCAAATTTTGGTCGATTTCGTCAATAAATTGTTCTAATTGTTGTGTTTTTTTTGCCGAAATTTTCGCAGATTCGTGCAGTTGGGTTGTCGTGGTGTCGGTGGCAAGATTGGCTCCGATGCACAATAATGTGTTTTGAATGTCGTGTATGGCATGCTGCCATTTGTCGTCGTCGATTTTGACTTTGAGCAGTCCCAAAAACGAGTTGAGTTCGTCGATGGTGCCGTAGGCGTGGAGTCGTGGGGCGTTTTTTGCGATGCGTTGTCCGCCGACGAGTGATGTGGTGCCGTTGTCGCCTGTTTTGGTGTAGATTTTCATGCGGTTGTGGTGTTAGAATGCTACGATGTGGTTTTCTTTTTGTAAATCGGTGTTGAAAAATGCGATTCCCATCTGAAAAATGTCGATGGTTGTGGTGATGTGCGTGTCGGTTTGTATGGTGTGCCACGCTTGTTCCATGTCGGCCGAGCGGTGAATGTCGTCGAATATAAATAGGGTGTGTTGGTGTGCGTGCGGTCGGCATTGGCGAAAATAACGCATGGTGGCTTCGCCGGTGTGGTTGGCATCGAAGAATACGAGGTCGATGGTCGGCATCGTTTGCAGGGCTTGTGCGAGTGTGTGGTCGATGTCGCCGCAGATGGCGCGAATGTTGCCGGCGTGATGTTTGTCGAAAAGTGTTTTTGCGAAGGTGTGTAGTTGCGGTTCGCCTTCAAGCGTGATGATACGGGCGCGCGAGTCGGCGGCAGCCATGTGCAGTGTAGTGAGGCCTACGTTTGTGCCAAGTTCGATGATGTGGCGCGCGTGGCTTGCGTTGACGATTCGGAACAGCAATTCGGCATATTTGCGTTTGGAGCAGGAGTGCTTGACTATGTGGTGTATGGTAGATTGCCGTGCGCCTGCTGTGCCGAATCCTTGTAGTGTAATTGTGTCGGTATTGTGGAGCAACTGTTGTCGGAGCCGGCGCAATCGGTTGTAGGCATAAAATGGTGTTCGTTCGTACAATACACTATTCAGCCAATGGAAAACGAATGGCGAGTGTATGCCGTATCCACCTTTGCGATGTGCGTGGCGCAAATAGGTTGCTCGTGCCTGTATTTGGTGTAGTGTGTTTGTCATGGTTATGTAAGATGTTGCAAAGGTATAAAAAAAAATGATATGTGAGGTGGTTGTTTGGACGAAAAATGTGTTTTTGTGCAACGTTTTTGATGCTTGTTGCATCTACAAAATATGAAGGGATGGAAAATGAAACGTTGTAATTGTTTTTTAGTTGTTGTGGGTTTGACGTTGTGTCTGCTGTCGGGTTGTTCGGCGGCGATGCCTTGGGATGACGCCGAGAGTACGGCGGCGGTGATGACCGTGCGTCAGCTGCCGGACGTGGGGTTGTGTTTTGTGTCGGACGATTCGCTGGTATATGTGCCGTCCGATGCGAAGGTGTTGTCGAATACGTTGGTGGGGCATAGGTGTTATGTGGAGTATTGGTCGATGATAGAACAGTCTGACGGCACCTATCTGATAGAAGTGTCGTTTGTGTATCCGGCGCGCGAACTTCCTGTGCTTCAGAATGATACAGTGTCGTGTGTAGCGTCTGTCGGTGAGGGTGTAGGCGTGCCGGCGGCGTGGTGTTCGGGGCATTATCTGAATATGGTGCTTGAGTACTATGGTTCCAATCGTGTGTCGCACGATTTTTGGTTAGTGGCGTCCGATACGACGGTCGGTGCAGAGGCAACTTTGCTACTCGAACTATATCACGATGCCGGAAACGATGCCGGCAAGTTGTTGCAATGGGAGGTGGTGTCGTACGATATAGCCTCGTTGTTGAATGCTCGTGATGTCGATATGTTGCAAATTGTCTATCGGCAGTACGATATGACGGATAGTAGTGTAACGGTTGCTTTGCCGTGACTATATATTTATAAGGTGTAACAAAGTGGTGTTGCAGCGTGTGATGTGGGGAATTTTGCAAATTCCCCATTATTGTTTTTGTTTTGTTAAAATAAAAGGTGTATATTTGCCGTTGTTTATTTAGAACTCAAATTGTTGTAATGAAAAAGGTATTATTGTTGCTCAGTTGTATGTCGTTCGGAGCGGTTTATGCTCAATGGACGGCTTCGTATCCGTCGATACAAGAGTCGGTAGATGGGTTGGATGCTCTGTTTTTGTTTAACGGTATTTCGGCGTCAACGGAAATTACTTATACGGGCGTTGGCTCGGAGTTTGAATGGTGTACGTTTGATGGCGATTTTCAGAGTAATCAGGCAACGTTGTCGCCCGAAGATGGTGTTGGCTATGTGCTCAAAGTCGATGGTGCGGAAACTGCGCGCATTTGGGTGATTGATTATGCCAAATATCCTGCGTCGATTTCGGCGGTAGATGTAGTCGAGGCCGATGACCGGTGTGATTATATTAAGGTTGTGCCGATGTTTAGCGCTCCTGAATTGACGTACAAGGATAAGAATGGTGCGGTGCATGTGTTGCCTCGTACGTTTACGTTTGCTTACGATGCGGTAACATTTAGCGGTGATGCGTGGTCGCAGCCGACGCCGCAATATTTTAAGAAATCGACACCTTTTACTGAGGTGGTATTCGATGCGCCATTGTGCGATACACAGTTTACGCTGACCGGCGACGATTGGGCGGAGCGTTTTGGCGTGGAGGTGCAGCGTGCGTCGAGCGAATTGTATCATGCCATAGCGGTAGAGGCGCACTTGAAAGGTACGATAGAGGAGCGTCCGGCCAAAAACGAGTTGGATCGTTCGGGAGCGGATGTTACGGGTTCAGGACCGTTGGTGGTGGCTTTCGAAAGTCGTGTCAATCCGTTGTCAATCAATTACTACGAGTGGTTTATATTCCCGGTGAACGACCCTGCCAATTATATGCGCTATAATGACAAGGATTTGCGTTATACGTTTACCGAGTCGGGATCGTATCGCGTGCGTTTGGTGGCGACGTCGGATGTGTGCGAGTATGTCGATTCGCTCGATGTGAAAGTGCTGGAGTCGTCGTTGGATGTGCCCAATGTTTTTACACCGAACGGCGATGGAGTGAACGATGAGTTTCGTGTGGCATTTAAGTCGTTGGCGACTTATAGTTGTCAGATATTCAATCGTTGGGGACGCTTGGTCTATAAAAGCACTGATCCGGGTAAGGGTTGGGACGGTACCATCAACGGCAAGCCTGCTGCTCCGGGGGCTTATTATTATGTGATTCAGGCCACCGGCACCGATGTCGATGACGAAGGCAAACCGGTAAAGTATAAGTTGAGTGGCGATATCAATTTGTTACGTGGCAAAAAATAGTGTTTGTTTGTCTGTCGAACACGAAAAAGGGAATGTCCAAATTTGGACATTCTCTTTTTTCTTGTTGTGTGCGACTTTTAGACTGTCGCTTCGATGTTCCACACAAATGCGCGAACTCCCACTTCCTTGTTGCGCATGTCGAGTTTGCGTACGCCATCGAGCAGGGCTTCTACTTGGTGGTCTTCGACAATGGTGATGACACAGGAGTTCATTTCCGGCCAAGCGTGTGTGCCGCGACGCGGCTCGCCACCATTGGTTCCACGACCTTGTACATCCTCAAAGAAGGTGAATCCTTTGATGTTCAGCATGTCCAGCATATATTCGACACGTTCGGTGTTTGCTTGGTTGAATATTATCATTACACTTTTCATAGTCGTAATCAATTAAATAAAAGACGTTGTTTCTGTTTATGGCAACTCGTTGGGTGTCGTTTCGGGGAATACTTCGTCGGAAGCGACAGGTGCCGGTTGTATTGCTGCATTCTTTTTCGGTTTTAAGTTCATGAATATGAAACTCTTGCGCATTTGGCTGACGCGGTCGCGTTCGCCGTGGCGCGACATGGCGGCATAGAGCACAGGCACCATGAAGAATGTGAGGAATGTAGAAACGGTCAGACCACCGATAACCACGATGCCCATCGGTCGCCACATTTCGGAACCTTCGCCGTTGCTTATTGCCATCGGCACCATACCCAAGATGGTAGTGAACGCCGTCATCAACACAGGACGGATACGGCTGCGGCCGGCGGCTTGTACGGCTTCGTTGAGTTCCCAGCCGCGTTCGCGCAAGAGGTCAATGTAGTCGATGAGCACAATGCCGTTTTTCACAACGATACCGACCAACATGATGACACCGAGTGCGCCAATCATATCGAGCGAACTGCGGGTAATCCACAAGGCGAGTACCACACCCGAGAGTGCAAACGGAATGGTGAACATGATGACAAACGGCTTTTTGAGCGACTCAAATTGGCTCGCCATCACGATGTAAACCAACATGATAATCAAGGCCATAAGCATACCCATGTCGCCAAACGTTTCCTGTTGGTCTTCGTAGTCGCCGGCGATGCGGATAACTACACCTTGGGGAATGTCCAATTTGTCGATAACGTTGGTTTGGATGGTTTGTGCCAACTCGCCCAACGAGGTATTGTACGGCGTAACTTTGACGGTTACGATACGTTGACGGCTCTTACGCTCGATGGTTGGTGGTGTCCAATATTCACCGATGGTGCACACTTCCGATAGTTTGACGGATTTGCCGGCTGGCGTGGGAATCGTCAGGTTGCTGATGGCCTCGACCGTGTTGCGATCTTTCTCTTCGAGTCGGCAAACAATGTCGTATTCCGAGCCTGTCTCTTTCAGATACCCGCAAGCCATGCCGTTTACACGGTTGCGCAGGTAGGTGGAGATGGTGGCAGTGGTCAGACCAAGGCGCGATGCTTTCTCTTTGTCCACTTCTATTTTGATTTCCGGACGTTCGTCGTCGCGCGAAATGGTGGCGTCGCGTGCGCCGGCCACGTCGTGGTTACAAGTGGCTTTTATCTGTTCGGCCAAAGCCGATGTGGCATCGAAGTCGTAACCGTAAATCTCTATATCCACAGTGTTGGAAGCACCGCCTCCGCCGCCGGAGGTACTTACCTGATAGTCAATAATCTCCGGATATTTCATCATTTCCTGACGCAGAATCTCTGCCATCTCGAAGATAGTCTGCTCGCGTTCGTACTTCTTGCTGGTACGGATAGTCATAGAGATGGTGTTGTTCATTGTCGAAGAGAACAATGCACTCATACCGCTATCGTCGTTGGTACCGGCCGATGTGCTAATCAACTGAATTTCAGGTACTAATTCTACAAATCGTGCTTCCAACATACGCGCAGTTTTCAGTGTCTCTTCGATGCGTGTGCCGCGCTGCAGTTTCACAGTAACGGTCATACGACCATTATCTTGTTGTTTCATAAAGTCGGTACCGATTTGTCCGATCAGCATCGGAATCATCGAGCAGCAGAAGAAAGCAATCAGGATAAGGAACGTAACGGCTTTGTGGCGCAAGCACCAACCGAGGGCTTTGGCATACTTGTCGTCCACCCAGTCGAGGGCGCGCACTACGACACGTTCGTACCAACTTTTTTTGCCTTGCTCGTCGTCAATCAGGTTGCCTTCGTCATCGACATGCACTTTGCGCGGTTTGAGCAACTTGCTGGCCAACATCGGTGTGAGCGATATAGCCACCAACGTGGAGGTGCACACCACGATGGTTACAATCCAGCCCAACTCTTTGAACATGATGCCGGCCATACCCGTCAGTGTGGTCAGCGGCACGAATACGGCCACGATAACCAACGTGGTGGCGATAACGGATACCCATACCTCGTTGGTGGCGTAGATGGCTGCTTCGCGCGGGTTTTCGCCACGATCGACATGCTTGGTAATGTTTTCCAATACCACAATGGCATCGTCCACTACCATACCGATAGCCACGGTGAGCGAACACATCGAGATGATGTTCAGCGAAGAACCTGCCATCTTCAAGTAGATGAATGCCACGATGAGGGCGATAGGAATGGTGATGCCGATAATCAACGTGGCGCGCCACTTGCCCAAGAAGAACAAAACGACCAACACCACGAACAACAGCGCGTATAGGATAGACTCGGTCAAGGAGTCAATAGAGTTCTGGATGTTCTCTGACGAGTCGTAAATCAACTTAAACTGCACATCCGAGGGCAGCGTCTTTTGAATGCGGGCAACCTCTTTGCGCACATCTTTACAGATTTGCACGGTGTTGGCACCGGTTTGCTTGGTTACCAGCAAGCGTGCGCATTCGCGTCCGTCGGCTTTCTCGTCCAACGAGAGTTCTTTGATGGTGTCTTTCACCATGGCGATGTCGCGCACAAATACTTGGCGCCCGTCGGCAGTGGTGGTTACGGCAATGTCGTTGATTTCGTCCGACGAGGCAAACTCAGAACGTACTTCCATCTGATATTGCTCTTTGGCAAGTTTCACCGTACCCGACGACATGTTCAAGTTGTTGGCGGCAATCATGTTGCCCACTGTTTCGACGGTCAGGCCGTAGGCATCGAGTTTCTGTTGGTCGAGATAGACATACACATAACGCTCCGGCGCACCCGACACGGTCAGGTTACCGATACCGTCCACGCGGTTCAACTGCGGAATAATTTCGTCGTCGAGCATTTTGTCGAGGGCAGGATACGACTCGTCTGCCATAATGGCATATTGTATGACAGGCATCATGCTCGTGCTCAGACGCATCACTATCGGGTTCGAGCAACCATCGGGTAGGTTGTCTTTTACAATATCGACATAGGTGCGCACATCGTTCAACACCTCCTCGAGGTCGGTGCCCCATTCAAATTCCATCGTTACCGACGAAATGTTGTCTTTCGATTTCGATGTCAACTCTTTCAGGTGGTCAACCGAGTTGAGCGAGTTTTCCATCACTTTCGTAACGTTGCTCTCTACCTCCGACGCCGATGCACCCGGATAGGTGGTCATCACCGTTATGTACGGCGGATCCATTTCGGGAAATTGGTCGATAGGCAACTGCACATAGCAGAACACACCTATCACTATCACTGCCAAAAAGATGAGCGCCGTGGTAACGGGCTTTTGGACTGCTGATTTATAAATAGACATAGTTTCTGAAAGTTAGGTGTGATACATGTTTATTCGGTAGCGACCGACAGTTTTACGCCGTCAACCAAACGGGCTTCGCCTTGTGTTACAAGTTCAACGCCTTCGACAATTTCGGGCGAAATGATTTCGACGTCGTCGCCAAAGCGTTGTCCCATCTCTACCGATACACGTTTGGCATAGCCGTTCTCGTTGATAAAGACATAGCGGTCGTTCGAACCGATTAACTTCAATACGGTGGAGTAGGGTGCTGTGATTACTTGCTCGGTGCCCAATCCGATGGTGGTGGTAACGTACATACCCGGACGCAACAAGCCGGCGGCGTTGTTCACTACCACTTTTGCTTGGAATGTGTGGCTGCCGGCATCGATGGTGGGATACACCACTTCGATGGTGGCCGGGAACACTTTGTCGGGATATACGCTCGAACGCAGCGACAAACGCATGCCTGCTTTTATCTGAGGAACATACGATTCCGGTATGGCTACCAATGTTTTGAGTTTATCCACTTGGGTCAGCACTACAATGGGTTGACCGCCATACAACTCGCCGTCTTCGTAATTTTTTGCCGAAATCACGCCGCTAAATGGCGCTTTCACATAAGTGTTTGTTTCCAGAAAATCCAACGACTCTTTCGTCTGGTCGTACGACAATTTTACTTGGTCGTACGATTGTTGGCTCACGCTGCCGCTTGCCAACAAGGCGTCCATACGTTGTTTCTCGATGGTGAGGTTGGCAAAAGTCAGTTTGGTGGTGGTGTACTGATTCTGATCCATGCGCACCAACATGTCGCCTTTCTTCTTACGGTCGCCCACTTCTACGTAGATGTGTTCGATTTTGCCCGTGAGCGATGGCGCAATATTCACGGTCTGATAACCTTGCAGATTGCTCGACAAGGATATTTCGCGCTGAATCTCGCGCGGATGCAACGTGGTGGTGCGCACTTGCTCTATACGTTCGCTTTCGGTTGCTGCTTCTGTCGATGTGGCGGCTTCTTTGTTGCCACAGCCGGCCAATGTTACGGCGACTAATGTCGCTAAAATTGCTTGTTTTTTCATATCTTATAAATCTTAATTGTTATTCAAAAATTTGGCTAATTCAACTTGTGCATTCACCAGCGACATTACGGCTTGTACATACGATGATTGTGCCGAAATCAAATCGTTGCTGGCGTTGGTCAACTCGAGCGACGAGGCTACGCCGTGCTCAAATTTGTTGGTCGTATTGCGGAATACGCGTTTCGTAACTTCGATGTTGTCGCGTTCGTTCATGTATGTTTCGTATGCGTTCGACAGGTTGAAACGCAGTTGCTGATTCTGAATTCCCAAATTGTCGGTGGTCTCGTTCAGCGTGTTCACTGCTTCTTGATAAGCAATTTTTTTCTCGCGTACACCGGCAGCGCGTTTGCCGCTCGACCATATCGGTATGCTTACCGACACGCCGGCCATATGTGGTGCGCTCATGTTGAGCGTAGATTCGTCCGAAAAATATTTTTTCGCTGTGTACTGATAGTAGGCCGACACGGTTGGCGTATAAGCCAAACCGGCCATCGTTACGTTCTTTTTGGCCAATTCGGTGTTTTTTACCAACAACTGATAATTGTAGTTGTTGTTGATGTCGAAGTTCTGCGAAAGCAAATCCAACGCACTCGAGGCCGACAGCAGTTCGTCGAGCGTTTGCGTCAGTTGCAGGTCGGTATCGACGCCTACGCCCAACAGCACTTTCAGCGAATTGCGTGCCAACTCCACATTGCGTTTGTTCGAGTTGATGGAGTTTTTCAACGCGTTGGCTTTCACTACTATTTGGTCGGCGGCGGTTTGCTCGGCTGCGCCTACATCTACCGAACGTTGCGTCATGGCAGCCAAGTGCTCGATGTTGGTCAAACTCGAATCGAGCAGTGCCACGATGTCCTCCATCACCAATACGGTCAGATACGACGACATGACATTGGCGCGAATTTCGCTTTCGGATTGCGCCCGCGTGATGTCCTGCATCTCGATGGCCAAGTTGTTGAGCAGTGCACCCATGATGGCCTGCCCGTTCAGCCCGATCGAGGCGGTAACCGTGTGTGTAATGTTGGCCGGCATGGCAATTTTCATACCTTTCATATCCATCTGGTAGTCGAACATGGTGGTAAATTGTGCCGCTCCATCTACTTGCGGCAGCATGGCAGCTATTGTTTGCCAACGTTGTGCGTATGCTTTTTTGACTTCGAGCGAAGCGTTTTGCAGACTTTTGTTGTTGGCTACGGCATACTCCTGCGCCTCGACCAACGACAACGACAGCGTGCCGGCTGTGCCGTTGGCGGGCTCTTGAGCAAACATTCCGGTGCACAATGCTGTCAGTGCAATGGTTAACATTTTTCTCCTGATTTTCATAATACTGATAAAAATTTCGTTTGTTGTTATTTGATTTTATTTTTATTTTGCTGATAATATTCCCAACCTTTGGCGCTGGTGATTAGGCGCAAAAAACTGTCGGCTATGAATATGGTGATTTCGGTCGGACTCATTTTGGTGTAGTTGCGCAGGTCGGTAATGGTGGTCAGTATGTGCGAGTGCATCAGCACCACGGTGGCTTCTACATTCAAGTCGTCGCGAAAATAACCCTCTTCGATGCCTTTGCGCAAACCGCGACAAAAATGGTCGAACATCACTTGCCGCATCGCACTCTCGTGGCGGGCTTCGATGTCGGGATAGTATTTGCGCAAATCGTAAAAGAAATTGTAAAACAGGTCGTTAGCGTTGTTCGTGCGGGCTTCGCTTATCTCGTGCATGGCAATGTCGATGGCGTTGCTCGAACGGTTGGTGACTGCCACCTGCGCCTCGCGTTGCTTGCGCATGCTGCCCAACAGCGCTTCTATCAACTCCTCTTTCGAACGAAAGTGCATGTAGAAAGTCTTTTTCGAAATGTGGATACGATTGCAGATGTCGTCGATGGAGACGCTGCGCAAACCGCATCGCATAAACATTTCGCCTGCTGTGTCCAATATCTTGTGTTGTGTGTCCATTCGAAATCGTATTTTTTTTCGCATGCCGTTTTTTGAGTATGCAAAAATAGTGCCTGACACGCTTTTTCGATGTATTATCTCGCATAAATAAAGTTAAATAAATAAAATAAATTCACAAATTATTGATAATCAACTTATTTCAGGAAACTTTATTTAACGTGAAAGTTTTTCGGTGTGTGTTATTTTTGTGTTTTATAACATTATTTTTAACGAAATCGCCTATGCTGACATGGTTTTTGAGCGCTAATTTCGGTGGCTGATGTGCGTTTTTTGTCGCCTGCGCCGGTGCAAATAGTGTGCCAACAACAAAAAAAGCCCGAATTTTGTTGTAAAAATCGTGGAAAATGTGTATCTTTGCACCACACAAAAACGAAATGGTTATGGCGAAAGAGATTCAGAACATGGGAATTGCGCACAATGTATTGGCGTTTGGCAGCAAAGTGAAAGGCAACATTACTGCCGATAGCGATTTTCGGCTCGATGGCGAAGTCGATGGCGACCTGAATTGCTCCGGCAAAGTGGTTGTCGGTCCGCAAGGCGCGTTGAAAGGCAATTTGGTTTGTCAGAATGCCGAAATAATGGGACGTGTCGAAGGAAAAATTGTGGTGGCCGAGTTGCTGTCGCTGAAAGAAACGGCGCGCGTCGTGGGCGAAATTAAGATTAAGACCTTGATGATAGAACCGAACGCACTATTTACCGGCACTTGCGATATGGGACAAGTAACGGCGCCGGCCGTTAAAAAATAGTTGCTGTTGGTGCAATAAAAAAAATCGGACTTCGTGAAGCCCGATTTTTTTTGTCTGCCTATGTTTGATTAAACGAGGCTGAAAGCCACGTCCATCATTTTGGTGAATGTGGTTTGACGCTCTTCGGCCGTGGTAACTTCGCCGGTCAGAATGTGGTCGCTGACGGTGCAGATACACAAGGCTTTGTTGCCGGTAACGGCGGCGTTCATATACAAGGCCGGACTTTCCATCTCGTCGGCAAGCACGCCCATTTTTGTCCAATTGGCGCGTTTGCTGTGCTGATTGTAGAAAATGTCGGCGGCAAATACGTTGCCCACATGATAGGTGTAGCCAAATTTTTCGCAGGCATCGACGGCGCCGCGTACCAAATCGAACGAAGCGATTGGGGCGTATGTGCCCGGCAATTCGTATTGGTCGGCATAGTGGCTGTCGGTGCAGGCGCCCATGGCTATGACGATGTCGCCCACATGAACGTGCATTTGGCGTGCGCCGCACGAACCTACGCGAATGATTGTTTTAACGCCATAAAAATTGAAGAGTTCGTACGTGTAGATGCCGATGGACGGAATGCCCATGCCGTGTCCCATCACAGAAACGCGCTTGCCGTTGTGGGTACCCGTGAAACCGAGCATACCGCGCACGTTGTTGAATTGTACCGGATTTTCCAAATAGCGTTCAGCCATCAGTTTGGCGCGCAGAGGGTCGCCGGCCATGATGACGGTTTCGGCAATTTCGCCGTACTTTGCCCCAATGTGCGGGGTTGGTGTGTTTTCTCCCATAGTATTTTGTTTTGGTTAAAAAATTGTTTTGTTCTTATTAAGAGTCGCAACCACAAAAGTACGACTTTTTTTTATATTACCAAAATTTTCGTCGAATTTTAACTATTTTTCTTGTACCGACCTCATGGTTGCAAGGGGCGATACTGTTTTAGAGCGGCGTTCAGCGCGGCGTAATTGGCAAAAATGCTGGTCATCAGTTGCTTGAAACGCACGCCGTGATTCATTTCGCGTGTGTGGCACAGTTCGTGTACAAGCACAAAGTCTATCAACTCGTCGGGCAGCAACATCAGGTTGTAACTCAGATTGATAACGCGCTTGGCCGAGCAACTGCCCCAACGAGTTTGTGCGCTGTTGATGTGCACTTGTGTAAATTCAAATCCGTGGATTTGTGCCAATGCTGTCAGGCGGGCGGGCAGTGTTTGGCGTGCCTCTATTAGCAGAAAGTGGGCGATGATGTGGCGAATTTTGCGCTGATTGGCGCTGTTTTCAAAATCGCGCTCGCTGCGGAAACTGATGAGTAACTCGTCGTTGGTGCGGCGGGCGGCAAACGTGATGCGCAAAGTGTCGTCGGGTGCAAAACGCACGACAAAGCGATTGGTCTTCAGCGTGGTTTGCGGCGAAAAATGGTAAGTGGGCGTTGTTGTCTTGTGCATCAATTCGTGTTGCGCGTTCAAAATCCAGGCCACGCGGTCGTCGGACAGCGGGAAGACACTGTGTGCCAGCAGCGGATTGGTGGTGATGCACACGCGGTCGGCCGTAACGCGGAAGTGTGTGCCGCGGGCGTTGCAACGCGTGCAAAATTCGATGTCGCCTATGACCGGATGGGTGATGATGCGTTTCATAGTAGTGGCGTCGGTTGGCCGAAAAAAGTCCGCACCTTGCAGCACGGACTTGTTAATTCTCTTGTTATTAGATGGTTAGCGTACAATCAGACGGCATGTGGTGTTGGTGTTGTCGCCTGCTATTTTCACGATATAAGCACCGCTTGCAATGCCGATAGCATCGATGTCGAGTGTTTGTTGCCCATCGACGGCGCCGATGCGTTGTGCATACACTTGTTGGCCGTTGGCAGCGTAGATGCGTATGTTCACGTTGTTGTCGTTCTGTTTGAAGAACAACTTAAATGCGCCGTCGCTCGGGTTGGGGTAGAGCATGATGGCATCGGGCAGGGTTTCCAGATGTTTGATGTCGGTTGTTTCTAATACTTTGAGCAGGCCTGCATAAGCGTCGATTTTGCCGTAACCCCATGTGTTGTTCGGGCAAGTGCCTGTGTAACTGTCTGTTTGGGCTGTTTGTGCCATAATCTCTTTGATTTGCTCGGGCGTTAAATTCGGATTGGCCTGCAACCATGTGGCCACTACGCCGGTAACGAACGGTGTGGCCATCGAAGTGCCATTCATATAGCCCCAATAGTAGGTCGTACCATTGACGGTGGCAGATTTTGCTTCGTCAAAATCGCCGGAAGATGTTATGGCCGATGTGTTTGGAACGGCAGATGCAATGCAGGCGCCCGGTGCTGTAATTTCAGGTTTCATACGGCCATCGCTGGTCGGGCCTTTGCTGGAGAATGTTGCAATTGTGCCGACTGATGTCAATCCGTAGCCGGAACGTCTGTTGGTAACGAATGCACCAACGGTAATAATTCCGTTGGCTGTGCCGCCAATTTCGCCTACAGTGTGAGTGGTTTGACCGTCTTCCCAATAAATAGAGTTATAGTCGTCGCCCCAAACACGTATGGTGCCGGCATTTTGGGCCGTTACTTTGAAGCCTACTTTGTAATTGTTTTTGGGCTTAAAGTTGTTTTTGAAGTAAAGATAAACATTTCCTCTGTTGTTTGTGGCGTCTGTACTCATTTGGGCGTAAGCTGTTATGCTTCCGGAGGCGTAAGTGGAGTTGATCCACGATGTCGTTTTGGATGTTGCTGTGGCCACAGCTGTCGATGTGCCGGCTGCCAATTCGTTGCCATTGGCGTCAAGATAAACGATTTGCATGGTGTATTTTTGGCCTTCGTCGCCCCAAAAATCGGCGAAACTTTTAGTGCCGCTATAATATTGGTCGCTGGGGTCGAGAATGAATGTGTGCGATTCGCCGGCTGCCAATGTGGCTTCGCTGTACAGTGGGTATTCGCCTTCGTTGCCGGCTGCGCCGCAAACGATACGACCTGCGCCAACTGTTGCGTCAAGTGCTTTGTCGAACGTGGAAGTACCATCGTGCGGACCCATATGCTGACCTAAACTGAGATTGATAACGGCCGGTTTCCCGACACTTTTTGCATAATCAAAAATATAGTTAACTCCATCTATTACATCGTTATCGCCTGTACCCATACTTACCATAACAATGTCTGCATCGGATGCTACACCGTAATACGAGTTGCCGGCGTAACTGCCTGCTGCAATGCCTGTTACATGCGTTGCATGACCGGTGTTGTCGCTTGGATCATCGTATTGACTTTTTTCGATGTCGGCTTGGGTTACATACTCGGCTTTTGTGCGATAGCCCTGTTTGCGATAGGTGCTAGCTTGGCGTAATACGCGTTTTACGCGCAATTCGCTGCTGTTGTTGGCGTCGTAGAAGGTGATATGGTTGTATTGGAAACCGCCATCCACCACACCGACCACTACGCCGGTGCCCAAAAACGGCTTCGACAGACCGGTGCCGGCTTGCACTTTGTCCACGTTGGCGGCAGGGCGAGCCTTGTCCAAACGTCTGCGTACGGGCGTACCCATTTCTACCAGTTTCACCTGTTCGTCCTGCGACAATGATTCTACGGCATCAACCGGAATATTGGAGGTAACAAAGTCGCCGAAATCGTTGTTGAGTGTGGCACCGTAGGCCTCCAAAATGGCCTCTTTGTCGGCATCGGCGTCATAAAAATGCACATAGGCCGAGATGTACTCTTGTGCGTCATCGGTCGTTTTTACGGCAAAATTTTTACGCAGATCGGCGCGTTGTTCGGTGCTTTTGGCTGCCTTGTTGGCGTCAATAAACGCGCGCGTGTGGTTTGTCAGTTTCGATGGTTGTGCAAATGCGAGGAGTGTGAATCCGATGCATAGTGCCAAAAGTGTGATTTTTTTCATGGTGTGTTATTTTTTAAGGTGATTTTTTTGTTAACGTTTGCGTAAATGTACGCGTGTGGCGGCTTCTACCGATACAATGCCGCGTATTTGCCACATTTCGGGCAGGCGTTTCAGCGGCATTTTGAACGTGGCGGTGGTGGCGTCGATGCGGTTGTATTCGCCGCCCAATGCCTTGAATGCGTCGGCGTCGAACGTGTCGTCGATGGTCAGGTAGCCCGACACGACGTAGGCACCATCGAGCAACGATACGGGCGCGGTGGCTGCAAAATCGTCCGAAGGCTTGTACTTGTCGAGGTTGCGGACGTGGCGTGTGTCGCGCGCAAAGTCGTCCCAAAATGCGCGAAACGAGTTCGAAAACGTGATGTGCGTTGGTAATTCGCCAATGACCGATTTTGTTTGATTGGCGGTGCCTGATGCCGATTTTTGACAGTTGCAACTGCTGAAAATCAGCGAGATAGCAATGACTGCTACTGCCAATATGGTCGGTAGATGTGTGTGTGTCATGGTAATAGTTAGATTAAAGCAAACAAAGGTATAAAAAGTTTTTGTATCAAACAATACTTTATGCCAAAAATGTGATGCGAATCAGGTGGCGGGTGCCGCTTGTGATGCGAAAACGATTGTCGGTTTGAATGCCTAAAACCCACATAATCTGGCTGTTAGATGTCATCAGCCACGTTTGGGATTTTTCGACGAGATCGAGTTTTTTATCGACAAAAAGGTCGCTGATTTTTTTGCGTCCGCGCATGCCGAACGGTACAAAGGTGTCGCCTTGCTGCCAATGCCTCAATGTCAGCGGAAATTGAATTTTGTCGGCGTCGAAATAGGCGGTGTGGGTGTCGGTTTTCAGTGTGGCGGGCATGGTGTCGAGCCGCTCGATTTTGAGATGAATCGGGCAAAAAATTTCGGTGTCGTTTTCGCCGATGTGGTAGGTTGTGTCGTCGGGTTCGTTGGTGTGCGGCACTATCACTATTTTGTTGCGACTGACGACGGCTTGGTGTGTCTGGCTCAGACAGGTGGCGCCGCTTGTGCCGCCTATGTTATTAAATAGTGTGTCGGTGGTGTCGCTGTTGAATCCATACGGGCGGATAAACTCGAACAGCAACGTTCGGGGCGCCGGCTGTTGCAGCAGTCGTGTTGTGTCGATTTCGAGCCCGAGCGTTGTTTCGCGGCAGATTTGCGCCTGTACGTTTTGTACGAATGTGTTGACTATCAGGCGAATGTCGTTTGCGTAGTCGATGCTGCGTCCGAATGTTTCGATGAATGCCGGATTGATTTGTTCGAACAACGGAATGATGTTGTGGCGCACAAAGTTGCGGCGGTAGATGGTGTCGGCGTTGGTGGCATCGGTGCGGTAGGCCAATTGGTGTGTGTGCGCGTAGTCGGTTATTTCGGCGCGGGTGCAGCAGAGCAGCGGGCGCACGATGTGGCCGTTTCGGGCTTGGATGCCGCACAATCCGTTGATGCCGGTGCCGCGTGTCAGGTTCATCAGCACGGTTTCGGCGTTGTCGTTGGCGTGGTGGGCTACGGCTATGGCGCTACATTGTTCGGTTTGGCGCAACTGCTCGAACCATGCGTAGCGCAAGTCGCGTGCGGCCATTTCAATCGAAATCTTGCGCTCGGCCGCTACGGCGTTGGTGTCAAAGTCGATGCTGCGAAACGGCAGTTGGTAGTCGTGTGCCAAGCGGGCAACAAACTCGGCATCGGCATCGGCGTCGGCACCGCGCAAATGGAAGTTGCAGTGTGCTACAATGCACTGATAACCAAGTTGTTGTAGCAGGTTGAGCAGCACTACGGAGTCCGCACCGCCACTCACCGCTACAATGACTTTTTGCTGCGGATCGAGCAGATGTCGGTCGGCGATGAATCGTGCAACTTTGTCTTTGATGTCCACCGTGCAGAGGCTTTTGTTTAGGCTTGTCCGCCGCCAAACATGGGCAGTGGCGGTACAAATGTGCCACCTCCGTTGTCGGTTTTGATGGTGCCGTGTTGCTGCTCGTATTTGGCGATGTTCTCTTCGAGTGCCATGGCCAGCCGTTTGGCGTGTTCGGGCGTCAGAATGATGCGCGATTTGACATTGGCTTTCGGTGTGCCGGGCATGATGCGGACGAAATCGACAATAAATTCCGAGTTAGAATGCGAGATGATGGCCAAGTTCGAATAAGTGCCTTCGGCGACTTCGGGCGTCAGACTGATTTCGAGTTGTTTTTTCTTGTTGTCTTCCATAGTTGTTAGTATTGTTCTTGAGTGTTTGGGAAATCGCACGATTTGACATCGCTGATGTAGTGTTGCACGGCTTCGGTCATCACGGAGTTGAGGTCGGCATAGCGGCGCAGAAAACGCGGTGTGAAACCTTGCGTCAGCCCCAACATGTCGTGCAGTACGAGCACTTGCCCATCGACCGCACCGCCTGCACCGATGCCGATGACCGGAATGGTCAACTCTTTGGCTACGCGTTCGGCCAATTTGGCGGGAATTTTCTCGAGCACCAAGGCAAAACAGCCTGCCTCTTCCAACAATTTGGCGTCGGCGATGAGTTTTTCAGCTTCTTCTTCGTCTTTCGCGCGCACGGTGTAGGTGCCGTATTTGTTGATGGATTGCGGCATCAGTCCGAGGTGTCCCATGATGGGAATGCCGGCGGCCAGAATTTTTTTCACGGCATCGATTATTTCGACGCCGCCTTCGAGTTTAAGCGCATCGGCGTGGGTGATTTTCATCACTTTGATGGCATTTTGCACGGCCTCGACATCGCTGGTTTGATAACTGCCAAACGGCATATCGACCACGACTAACGCGCGTTTTACGGCACGGACTACCGATTTGCCGTGATAGATCATTTGATCGAGCGTGATGGGCAGTGTGGTTACGTTGCCGGCTACCACGTTGGATGCCGAGTCGCCTACCAAAATGACATCGATGCCGGCTTTGTCCACTATTTCGGCCATCGTATAGTCATACGAGGTCAGCATACTGATTTTTTCGCCGCGCTGTTTCATCTCGCACAAACGGCGGGTGGTAACTTTGCGGGCGTCTTCGGGTGTGTGTACAGACATGATTTTACTCTTTTTTTTGTTAGTTGAGTTTGTTTTTATTATGGTGGTGTGTAAAAAAATGACGCAGTAAAATGCGTCATTTTACACTATGCTTATCGCGTGCATTACGCTTCGTCCAAAGCCTGAATTTGCGCCACGACTTTGGCAAATTGCTGTTTCAGTTGTTCGATGCGTTGCTTCATTTGTTCCACTAACGGATTGGTATTCTTCGAGTTGGCAAAGAATCCGATGTTGTTTTCGTAAGTGGCGATTTCGGCTTTCAGACGGTCGTACTCTTTGAGCAGTTTGGCGCGTTCCGACGATGCTTTGCCGGCGCGTTTGCTGTGCAGCAGGTCGTCGAATTTGTCGGTAGCCGCCTTGAAGGCTTTGGTCAATTTGTCTTTGTCGCGATAGGGCACGAATCCTACTTTGTTGTATTCGTCGATGAGTGCTTGAATGGCTGTCGCATCTTGTTCTTTGTTGTCGGTGCGCTCGAATGCGGCAATTTTCTCCACGATGGCCTTTTTGGCTTTCAGGTTGGCTATCTCTTCCGAATATTTATCGCTGTAGTTGGCGGCTTTCTGTTCGAAGAAGTAGTCGCAGGCGGCCACGAAGCGTTTCCAGACTGCATCCGATTGTTTTTTGCCGATGGCGCCTATTTGTTTCCACTCTTTTTGCAGTTGTACCATTTTGTCGGCGGTGGCTTTCCAATCGGTGCTGTCTTTCAGGGCTTCGGCTTGTTCGCACAGTGCTTTTTTGGCTTCCAAATTTTTGGCAAATTCCGCTTTCGCCGATTTGTAGAATGCTTTTTTGGCTTTGAAAAATTTGTCGCACGCATTGCGGAAACGTTTGAAGGCTTTCACTGCGGCTTTGTACGATGGAATGCCGCCGATGGCTTTCCATTTGGCCTGAATTTCGATGACTTCTTGCGTTTTGTCGTCCCATTGTTTGTACGATTTCAGGGCGTCGGTGTCTATCTGTTCGACGAGTTCGCACAGCGCATTTTTTTCGGCTACGAACTTTTCTTCTTGTTCTTTGATGGATTCGAAATAGGCTTGGTGGCGTTTGTTGACGGCTGTCGATGCGGCTTTGAACCGATTCCAAATTTCTTCGCGTTGTTCGCGTGCCACGGGGCCGATTTCGCGCCAATCGTCGTGCAGTTTTTGCAACTGTTTGAAGGCGTCGATTACATCTTCGCGTTCGGCCAAGCGTTCGGCTTGTTCGCACAGCGCACTCTTCTGCTCGAGGTTTTTCTTGAAGTCGTAGTCGCGCAGGTCGTTGTTTATTTTGATGAGGTCGTAGAATTGCTCTTGATATGCGCTGTAGGCTTTCCAAATTTCGGTAACTTTCGTTGCCGGCACTTGTCCGATAGCTTTCCAATCTTGTTGCAGTTTGCGGAAGGCGGGAATCACCGACGACAAATCGTCCGACGAGGCGATGAGTTTGGCCAATTCGTCGAGTATGCGTTGTTTGGCGGCGAGGTTTTCGGCTTGTTGTGCTTCGACCACAGCGTTTTCGGCGGCTTTCAACTCGCGGTATTTGGCCATCAGTTCTTTGAATGCGGCTTCGAGCGCATCCGATTGTGTGTCGGGTTCATCGGATGCGGCGGTTTCGCTGTTGTCGGTGGCGGCGGCATCGAGTTTCATCTCCATTTCGGCTTTCAACTTGCGATAGAAGCATTGTTTGATGCTTTCAATCTGCTCTTTGACTGCCGCTATTGGTCTGGTGTTCAGCAACTCGCGCAATTTTTCCACCAACTCTTCGCGTGTCAGGTTGTGGAATGTGTTGGCGTGTTGCGCCACCGAATCGATGATTTCGGCGATGACTTCGCTTTTGTTGTCGCCGGCTGCGGCTTGGATGGTGTTGTTTACTTCTGGCTCTTCCATAATGTTATTTCCCCGAAATTTGAATTAAATTTTTGGTGTCAGTTACTTCTTTGAAAAAAAAATTTTACAAATGTACGAACTTTTTCTTGAATATTCCAAATAAATTGACCGAAAAGTGGATTTTTTTGCCTTATTTTTGTTGCAAAACGGGGCGTTACTTCCAATGTATGTTCTTTTTTCGTCCGAAAATTGTCAAGAATAGTGTGATAATCGGCACGATGATGTCGAACAATAACAGTGAGGTGTAGAAGTGTCGTTCGCCTAATTGCGTGGCCGTTTTGTTGATGATGACCATTTGTGTGATGTACCGTGTGAGGAATAGGGCGAAGGCCGCGGCGGCTGTCAGCGGATTCCACAGGCAGAGCGTGGCGATGAACAGCAGATAGAACAATCCGCGTGTGGTTGGCTCTGTGGCTACGATACGTTTGCTTTGGGGGTTGTAGAGTGGTGCCGTGGTCAGATGGCGTTCTTTTTGGCGGCACCATTCGGCAAAGGTTGTTTTGGGCAACGATTGCGTGGTGCCGGCGGCTGTGGTGGCAATGCGTGTGTTGGCTTTGGTGGCAAATTTGTTGACAAACAGGTCGTCGTCGCCGGAGGCCAAGTGCAACGAGCCGGCAAATCCTCGGTGTGCGAAAAAGAGCGAACGCCGATAAGCCAAATTGCGCCCTACGCCCATGTAGGGATGCCCGCGGAAGGCAAAACCCAAATATTGCATGGCAATAAATAGGGTGTCGTAGGCGATGAACCGCCCGAGCAACGTGTTGCCGGTGTGGTAACCGCCGTAGCCTAATACGAAATCGGTGTCGGGCGTGAATTGGCGTGCCATTTCGCTTATCCAATGGCTTGATACGGGTCGGCAATCGGCATCGGTAAAGAGCAATATGTCGTTTTTAGCGGCTTTGATGCCGATGGTCAATGCCAATTTTTTGCGCGAGATGATGTCGGTTTGGTCGGGCGTGTAGGTGTAGCGCAGGTGCGGATAGGTTTGTTGCAGTTGCGCCAGCAGCATTTCCGTGTCGTCGGACGAGCCGTCGTTCACTACTATCACTTCGTAGTCGGGATACTCCTGCTCCAAAAGCAATGGCAGAAATTGTGCGAGATTTTCGCTCTCGTTGCGTGCGCATACGACCACTGATACGGGTGGTAGCACCTCGTTGGAGCGTGTGTCGGTTTTGGCGTGGCGCAAAATGCCGGTAAAGTAGTGCGCGTAAATGACTGTTTGTGCAACGAAAACTGCGGTCAACAGCCCTAACAACAGCCATTGCAGCCATGTTGCTTGTGTGAATGCGAGCGTGATAAAATGTTCCATCGTCAGTGAGCAAAAAAAGTGTCGTATCGTGCATACGATTGCAATAATTTACAAAGGTACAACAAAAATTGCAACCTGTCTGCAAAAAATCTTTATAAGTTATCAACAGCGTATGCGTTGTTTTTTTGCAAAAAAACGCGTATCTTTGCAGAAATTTATTGTGTGCGTATGATTGTTTTTCCGAATGCCAAAATCAATTTGGGTTTGAACGTGGTAGGCTGCCGTCCCGATGGCTATCACGACATCGAAACGGTGTTTTATCCCATCGGTGTGTGCGATGCGTTGGAAGTGGTGCCGGCGACCACTACATCGTTCGAGGTGGTGGGGCTGCCTGTCGCAGGCGCGATGGAGAGTAATTTGGTGATGCGGGCGTATCGGCTGTTGCAGCGCGATTTCGATTTGCCCGCAGTGCAGATTACTCTGTTGAAAAAAATACCTATGGGAGCTGGATTGGGCGGCGGCTCGAGCGATGCGGCTTTCATGCTGAAGTTGCTTAATACGCAGTTTGCGCTTGGTCTGACCGACGAGCGCTTGGAGACTTATGCGGCTGTGTTAGGTGCCGATTGTGCTTTTTTTGTGCGCAATGTGCCGGCGTTTGCCACGGGCATTGGCGAGCAACTGACGCCACTGTCGTTGTCATTGTCGAAATGGAAAATGCTGCTTGTGAAACCCGATGTGCATGTGTCGACTGCTGAAGCCTATGCCGATGTGCAGTGCGCACGCTGTGCAGTGTCGCCTGCCGAGGCGGTGCAGCGGCCGGTGTCGGAGTGGAAGGAGTTGTTGTTCAACGACTTCGAGGCGAGCGTGTTCCCGAAACATCCCGAATTGGAACGTATCAAAAAGCAGTTGTACGCCGGCGGAGCCGTGTATGCGGCCATGTCGGGGAGCGGCTCGACGATTTATGGTTTGTTTGCTCCCGATTTTCCCGATGCCGAGTTGGCAAAAATATCCTTTGCGGCACAAACGATGCGTGTGGTATTAGAGTAGGAACACCATGTAAAATTGTTTAGACGCAGTTTATTGTTGAATGTATATTTGCGCGGATATAATCGTCGGGTTATGCGTAGCCGTGAAGTCCGCCCAACACGAAATTGACGCCGAAATAGGTGAACAGCACACAGAAAAAGGCGATAATGGTAAAAAGATGAAAAAATAACGGTCGGCGGAACCACGGCAGCGAATCGGTGTGTAGCGCCGCCGCATAGACCAACATCGTAATCAACGCCCAAACCTCCTTGGGATCCCAACCCCAATAGCGTCCCCACGACACATTTGCCCACACGGCACCAATAAAAATGCCGATGGTCAAACAAAAGATGGCCGGATACAACAACAAACGACTGACGAGGTACAACCGTGTGATTTGTGCCTCCGCATTTCGGCCGAATGCGTACAAAATGAGCGCGGTGATGCCATTCAGCATCATAAAAGCCAGCAGTGCATACGCCCACATGATAATCATCACGTGTACGCTCAGCAACGGCGACGAGAGTACCGGCATCAGATTGGTAATCTGCGGATTGGATTCGCCCATCAACGATACCATCAACGCCATGGCGCACAACAGTAAACCGAATGGCAAGGCAAACGAAAATCGCCGACACAACAACAAGGTCAGCAATAGGCTTATCCATGCTAAACACTGCATCGTTTCGAAGCCGTTCGACAGCGGCAGATGACCGCTCACAAAGCCGCGCAACACGATGAGCGTCGTCAGCAACGCAAACGCCGATGCCACGATGCCTAACGATACACCTTGCAACCAGCGCGGTTGCGGTTGATGCCGACAAACAAAGTAACATCGGCAAAAAAACAACAACAATCCGGCAATCATACAGCAAATGGCAAGCGGCTTGGTTGTATGCAAGCGGTTGTACCACTGTTCGGCGGCAAAACGTGCGTCCGAGGGCAGATTTTCGGTCGTTGCCGCACGTTGCTGATAGTTGCGTGTTTGGTCGAGACCATTGGCCGCAGCACGATTTTGACCATGCGCAATTTGTTGTGCGACGTACGACATGCTGCCTTTGATCATTTGCCAATTGGCAAGCGACATATCGGCGGGCAGATTGTCCGTCCACGAATACCATGCTACCGATTGTGTTGCCGTGTCGGGTACCGGATAAATTTTGATTAGACTGCCGGTGCAAACCATCGCTATCAGATTGAACTTTTCGTCGGCGGCACGCATGTTTTTATCGGTCGAATGCTGTATGTTTTCGGCGAGTTTGTAACCATGTTTGCCCACAAAGTCGTTGAGACAAGCGTATCGGCCATCGATGCCGAGCCGGCGGCGTACATTGTCGCCTTTGATTTTTATCATCGGCTCTGTTTTCCATTCGTCGTAATAGAACAGCCAACCCGCCAGCACCTGTTCGGCCGTAAAGTCGCGATAGGTGTTTTTCCCGTATATTTTCACGCAAAAATCGTTGGCCAACGTCTGCAACGGACAAACGCGTTCGTTGTAATAGACATACAAATTGCCCAATTTGTCGGCCAGGGCCGGTTGCAAAGTGCGCGGCTCCGCATCGACCATCAGTGCGGGCATCAGAGCCAACGCTGCGACGCCGGCCACACGTTTCAGCAGTTGGCGGAAATGCGTCTGTTTTTGAACAAAAAATAACAACAGACACACCAGCAACATGGCATAGCCGCCGTAAGTGATGGCAATGCCGTACGGGTCGTGGCTCACGGCAAAGGTGGCTCCTTGTTTATCTGAATCGTAGGTCGATTGATAAAACCGATAATGCCGATAGGTAAACACGTTGTTCATCGACACGATGCCACACAGCGTATCGCCGCCATCGACAATTTGCAAACGGCTCACAAAATCCATCGGCGATTGCGTGCCGGCGTAATACGTCAGTCGGAAATCGTCCAATGCGACCGCAAACGGGAACTGCTGCGTGCCCTTATTTTTAATGGTAAATTCGGTGGCACTTGTCCCGAATCGCAAATGCAGCGTACCGTGTTGGCCGAATAGGTGTGTGGTCAGTGCGCCGGTCAGAATGACGACAAACGAGAGATGCAATAACAGTGTAACAAGGTGTTTTTGTAGATGACATTGAAACATGTAAACCACTGCACAACAAACTGTTGCAGCCCAAAGCAGCAGTGTGGCCGGCGATGTGTAAAAATAGTTGACGGCAACCTCTGTGCCGTAGTTTTGTTCGACAATGGTGGCAGCCACCAGCACCAACAAAATGACGCCACAAAGCGAGAAAGTGATTTTTTTCAACATTTGCGTTTCGGATTTTTCGGGAACCAACCTTTTTTGACGCGTTCTTCCTGTTCGAACAACTCTTTTATCGACCAAAACGACGAAAACGCCACTACGCCCGAAAGCGTCGAAAGCACATCGTTGGTTACAAGTAGCGACAACGTGCAAAATGCTACACCTATCGCCGCAAAAAGCCACCAGCAGCGTTTCGACCAATAATATTCGGCTTTGACAACTATCGGGTGAAAAACGCCGATAATCAAAAACACCGCCATTCCGATAATGACCCCACTATAATTCATCTGTTTGTATCACTAAAAAAAGGAAAAAAACAGACTCCGCCTGTCGGTACGACAAGACGGAATCTGCTGCCGCTAAATAGCATCAATAAATTTGCAGATGGCATCACGATCTTTCTTCTCCAATTTGCGGAATCGTTCGATGATTTCGTACGCATCGCTCTCTTGCGAATAGCCGTGCCACATAATGGCTTCGATGACGTTGCGCGCACGGCAGTCGTGCAAGCGATCGGACGTGGACGAGCCCGTAACTTTTTGGTGCAATCCGCGTCCCCACAACGGTGTAGTGCGGCACCAACCGGTACGAATGTCGTTTTCCATGTGCAATTTGTGTTGAACCATATCGGTGTAAGGCCAAATTTTTTGATACGGATAGCGAGGTAATTCGTTGCCGACGAAAAATTTGGCAGGGTCACGAATCTCGTCGTTGCCCGTTGTCCAACTCGGACGGTGACAGTAAGCACAGCCTATTTCGCTGAACAATTCTCGTCCGCGCAGCACCTCGGCATCGTTCACATTACGAGCCGCCGGCACCGCCAATCCGCGATGCCAAACCATCAGGTCGGTGTATTCCTCGTCGCTCATTTCGATGGGTAAGTCTTTGGCGGTCAGATAATTGTAAATATTTTTCTCGACGTCGTTTTCTACCCACCACTCAGGCTTTTCGTTGGGATAGATTTGTGCGATGTAATCGTCGAACGCTGTTTGCACTTCCGGATCTTTAGAGGAATACGTGGCGTAAATCGTGCCGTTCAGGTCGAGGTAATGGTAACGGCGGTCGCTGCGTGTTACGTTGGTGATGTTCCAAATGGCGTTGGCACCGGCCGCATCCTGCAACGGACCACGACTCATGGCGTAAGTGTAGCGGCGCGGATAAAGCGTGCCATCGCCCTGAATGGTGTTTTTATATTGATTGGAAGTCCAATCGCCACCGGCAAAATACGCTGTGTTCAAACCATTTTTCATGTAGCCGTCGCGCTCCTGTTTAGCCCATTCGGCTTTCAGCGAGTCGTCGGGAATGGCATCAAGCAACCCTGTGCCGTAAATGCCGATGGTGCTCTCCAATTTCACACCATAATCGTCGGTAATGTCGTAGCCCTGATTGTACACATATACCGCCTCTTTGGGCATTTCGACCACCGGATATTGCAATTCGTATGTTTCTCCATCGTCGAAACGATTGCCCCAGCCATCGACTGCCGTGCGATACGATACGGTAATTTTGCTCTCGTCGAGCGGCGCTTTGAATGGTGCTGCTGCATGACTTTGCGGCATACCTGCCAACCATGTAACATATCCTTCGGTGGCCTTGTTGTACACTACCAACAAACAGCCGTTGCCGATGTCGTTGGTGTTGAAACTGCCTTCGGGCACACGCATACCATGTCCGTAGCCGGGGTGGCAATGCATGCACGATTCACGCACATATACCGGCCCCAAACCATGACGCGTGCCACTGTGTGTGCTCATAAACGGTTTTTCGAATAACGCTTCGCCGTTTTTGAACGATTGATACAATCCCGCATTTTCGACGGCGGGTGTCGGTTGTTCCAACGCATTCGATGTGGTCAGATATGCCGTTCCCAATTTTCCTCCCGTATAATACCATTCGGGATTTGCATCGACATTGCTTATGTCGTCTTCTATCGGGTCTTCCGGCCGACAAGCCGTCAGGCACAAGGCGCCTGTAAGACCAAAAATAAAAAATACTTTACGATTCATAGTCTAATTTTGATTTTTACGGATTTTCTGTTTGTTATTTGCTCAATTCGGCCATCACTTCCTCCAACGCATCGACCAAGTCGGTGCCAACCAACGTTACGGCTTTGTGTGCATTGACGTTTTGCGCATTTTTGGCAAATGGCTCGGGTATGGCTTTTATGGTGTTAATGGACTCGGTAAGCAGCGTGCGCACTTTGGTGTCGAGTGTGGGATTCACGCTTTTGATGTAGTCGGACAACGAGGCGTCGCCCGCTTGTGTACCGAAGTAGGAATTTTCGATGGAGTGCATGTTGTCTTCGAAATCGACTATGGAATTCAGGCTGTAAGGCGACTCGATGTAGTTGCGGTCGTCTTCGCTCGACCCGTTAGCCGGACGCCCGATTTTGGTTTTACCCACTTCGTCGGCAATGTCAATGCAGCCTTGAATAATCTCTTCGGCCGTTTCTTGATAAGTTTTGTAAATAGAACCTGCCTGACCTGCGTTCATCATCATGTCGCCATAGTTTTCGTTGTAGTTGAGTTCGGCCTCTTCGAGCATTTGTTGTTTCGCTGCCGCAATGTTGTTCATGCCCGACCAGCACGCCTCGAGCAATACGCACTGATTGCGCAAATCTTCGGCCACAGCCACCAAATATTCCAACTCTTCGGCTGTGAATTTGTCGATGCTGCGTGCCTGCGATTGTGTGTCGTCGTTAATCAACTCAAACAGCATATACTCTACGGAGTGGAAGCCGAGCAGCCCGTAGCCCATGGTTTCGATGCTCCATGCTTCACCGTTGCGTATTTTGGCAAGTGTGTTGTCGAGGGCAGTCTTGTCGAGCGGCCACGAGTCGATGTGCGGGTCGATGTTGTGATTGTTGGCCGGCCCATACAAAAACGCTTCCGATTTTTCCCAATATTTGCGCGCTTCGTTCCACGCTTTTCCGGCGGCTTCCACATCGGCCGAAGTCAGTTTCCCCGCAGCAAAATTGGTTTGCATAACAACGCATTTTGCTGCCATATCGACGGCCGCATCTGCCATCGCGACATAAGTCGGGCGCACCGTGTTTTGCACATACGGCACCACCGCTTTTTTGAATGCCTCCTCTTTGGGGGTCAACAAGTTATCCACAGGTGTTTCTTGTTTCTCGCAAGCCTGCAAACCGATACCTAACAATACGGCACAAAGTCCGTAACAAGTAGTTTTGATTTTTCCTTTCATGATTGTTTTGCTTTTATGATTTTACGATTGATTTTATTTTGTCGCATACGCTTTCGAAATACTGAACAAGCCCGAATAGGTAATTCCTATCGAAAACGAAGGCTCGGGATTGTACGGCGACTGCAAAATACCGTAGGCATATTCGGCTTTCAGAGCAATATCTTTCAGCGGATAATAGTTTACACCCACAGCCACACGGTGCCGACCGCACCACTCATAATCCGTTACGCCATCGACGCGAAACATCGAGTCGTAGTAATCGTAGCGGGCAAACAGATAAAATCGTTGAGCGGACTGATGTAGTTTTGCATTCAACGAAAAAAAGTCGTATCCGGCTTCGATGCCGGCTGCCATGGCATCGCTTGCCACGGCTTGTCGGGACGACGGCGAATCTTTGCGCATCGTCATATTGTACGCCGTTATCAGGCGCGAATCGGTTAAGTGTCCGTAGTCGAATGCTCCACGCACTATCACGTTGTGATTGTCGTATTTGAAATCGAACGCACCTATCATGACCGTGCCTTTCACATCTTGATATTTTGTGTTTTCGTTGGTGCTCAATGTGTTGCGAAACGAGTTGCCGACATAACCGCTCAACGACAGACGCAGCCCATTCACCGATTCGTTATCGACACGGAATGCGCCGGCATACACATTGGCTATTTTGAACTCGTAGGGCGAGCCGGCGCCGTTCTGAATCCACGTTTTTCGACCGAAACGGTCGGAATCGAGCCCCGGCAGCAACATCACTTCGTAACGCCATTTGTTGTGCTCGCCCCAAAACGAAATACCCGTTTCGTGCCATGTGCAGGGCAAAATCGTGTTTTCACCTTCAGGACGATAGACGCCGAAAAATTCGGTCGGCATGTGATGCTGGTTGGTGCCGCCCACAGGCACAATGATGTGTCCTAAACGTATGTTGGCTGCCGGACAAAAACTTTTCTGAATCCAAAACTGCTCCAAAGCCACTTCGCCGCCGCGTTCTATCTCCGTTTCGTATTCGCCGGCTTCCTCTTCTTCTATCTCCACCGCGGCTTCGAGACCGCCATGTTCAAATTCGATTTCGGTGCCCATGCTCCAACCTTTGCCAAAATCAAAGCCCAAATAAATCACGACATGTGGCAAATCGAACCGTCCGTGACTGCCGTTGGCATATTTTTCGGGTTGTGTATAGCGTAAGTAGTTGTCGCTAAAGAAATTGCGTGTATAGACGGCTTCACCGTATCCGCCCACTGTCATGCGGAACTCCTCCTGTTTTTTCGGGTCGGGGTCGTTGGTAGTGGTGTCTTTGGGCTCCGACTTCGGCGACGCGCCCGTAGTGGCATCTATCTCCAAACGCTCAAGCCGTTCGAGTCGCTGAAGCAATGCTTCGTATTCGGCACGCGACACAGTTTCGTCAGCCCATAGCGACCGAATTGACATGCCTAATATTAGGGTGAAAATAAGAACTTTTTTCATAGTTGTGCGTATTATCGTTTTTCGACATGCAAATTTAGAATCAGTAATGCACACGCACAATACCATAAATAGGGTAATTTTTTTTGCGAGTCTGTTCGATGCACATACCAAAAAATAGTTAGCCACGAAACGAACGCTGCAGCGTAAAATTTTGGGACGAAAAAAATCGAACATAAGATTATAGGGACGCGGTCATGACCACGTCCCTATAAACATTAAACTTTTTAAACTTCTTGTGTTTCGACTGCGTTGCGTCTATGCCAAAAGCGCATCGGCTAACCGTTCGAGTTGTGGCAAATCGCTTGTTCTCAGGCGACTGCGAATGGTTACTGTCGGTTCGACAAAGGTGATTTCTTTCTGTGATTGCAGCATTTCGCGCATGACTCGCCCTGCGCATGGCGCCCACGAACCGTTTTCGACGATGCCGACGCGGCGTTTTTGGTAATTTTTGCTTTGCAGACGGTGCAGAAAATCGTGCATCGGCGTGAATACGCTGCCATCGTACGAGGCGGCAGCCACTACCATGGTGCCGTAGCGGAAAGCATCTTCGACGGCTTCGGCCATATCGCAGCGACAGAGGTCGGTGATGGCTACTTTTGCGGCACCTTTGGCACGCAATAGTTCGGCCAAATGCTCGGCGGCTTCGGCTGTGCCGCCGTGTATCGAAGCGTAAGCGATGAATATGCCTTCTGTCTCGACGTCATAGCGGCTCCAAATGTCGTATAGATGGAGGTAGTAACCCAAATTTTCGGTCAGTATCGGGCCGTGCAGCGGGCAGATGGTTGCCACATCGAGTGTGCCGAGTTTTTTGAGCAGATTTTGCACTTGGGCGCCGTATTTGCCGCAGATGTTGAAGTAGTAGCGACGCGCTTCGCAGGCCCAATCTTCGTCGTGCGACAAGACACCGAATTTGCCGAATGCGTCGGCCGAAAAGAGTGTGCGCGTGTGCTGCTCGTACGACACGATGACTTCCGGCCAATGTACCATGGCTGCGCCGAAAAATTGCAGCGTGTGTTTGCCCAACGACAGCGTGTCGCCCTCTTTGACGATATGGATGCGGTTCGAAAAATCGGTATGTTCGAAAAATTGTGGCAACATTTTTTGTGCCGCTGCCGATGTTACCAATGTCAGATGCGGATAAGCGGCCATCACTTCGCCAATGATGCCCGAGTGATCGGGTTCTAAATGGTGTACAATCAGATAGTCGGGCGTGCGACTGCCAAGCGTTTGACGCAAATTTTCCCACCACGCTTGTTTTTTGCGGTGGTCGGCGGTGTCCATTATCGCAATCTTCTCGTCAACGACAAGGTACGAATTGTAGGCTATGCCGTTCGGCACAATGTACTGACTTTCAAATAGTTCCAAGTCGTTGTCGTCCACGCCGATGTAGTGTATGTCTGTTGGTAAGTTGAGGTGCATATTTGTGTGTGATTATTTTTTCTGCAAAATTACAAATAAAATGGCTGATTTGGAAATAAAATGACAATTTTTTATTACCTTTGGCACACGATTTGCACCTATTCCCAAAAACGGTATCTGGCTCGCCGTCAGGTGCGTTGGCAAGAGCCGATTGTTTCATATTCAAAAAAAACTGATGACGATGGAAAAGTTCATTTGCAACACATGTGGTTATGTGTACGATCCCGCCGTTGGCGATCCCGATGCCGGCATTGCGCCCGGCACTCCGTTCGAGAGTCTGCCCGACGATTGGGTTTGCCCGTTGTGTGGTGTAGGTAAGGACGATTTCGAACCCTACAACGAGTAACAAAACAGCAGCAGTCGGCTTCGAGGCCGGCTGCTTTGTTGTCGCCACTCACCAACGCTGTTCCGCAATTCGTTGGCGGTATCGTTTGGTTCCCATCAAAAGGGATTGTAACGAAACCATCTCCTTACTCTATCAGCACCGACACGCCGTATTTCGTATGTGGAGTTATCGGGCAGAGTGTGATGTATCCGCTTTGGATACGATGGCCGATTATTTTCAAGGGGGCTCGCTGCTGCATTGTGTGGCAATGAGCCTGCCATTCGTCGGCCGTATCGAAATGGTCGATACGAAAAATGCCTGTCGAGGACTCACACACAAACGTATCGAAAAAACGGCGTGCCGCCATTCCCATCGTCATACGCAGGTTTATCTCAATCATCGGGTTTACCAAATAGTGCCCGTTCTCGTTATAAATCAGCATATCGACTCCGAGGTAACCTTCGTAGAACGAGTATTCCCGCTCAAAAAACAGCGACAAGGCATCTCGTATGTCGTGCAAGTAGGTCAACGGGATGTATTCGGAGAGCCGCCGCTCCAACTCACCGTCTGCCGCCAAAATGTTTGCCGAATAAACGCCCATCGCCTCGGTTTCAAACACCGAATAGCCGGCAAAAGAGGCTTTCCCGTTTTTCAACAGAAATTCCATGGCAAAATCCTGAACCTTAGGGTAGAGCGGTTCGCCCATCACGCTACCTTGTTTGCAGAGCGTACGCTTGCACCATCCTTCGGCACTCTGCGACAAACTACCGAAACAACGCCACACACCTCTACCGCTGCCCGAAATCGGAGCTTTCAGTACAACATCGGTGTGCGTTTGGAGAAACCCGTCAACCTCCGTGCGCGAAAACAACTCCACCGCCGAATCGGGAACGGGAAACGACAATTTGTTACGCAAAAAATCCATGGCACGACCACTCCACCTTCGATGCGAATGCTCCCGTATATTGTTGATAAACGTTTCTGAAATGCTGTCGGAATACCTGCCAAGCGTTTGATTCCATCCCCAAGGGACAAGGTCGGCCACCGCATCTGATTCGACAAAAGAAATTGTTGCCAAACGAGGAAACTGTGTTTCTAAGTGCAACTTCCAAGCCCGAAACGCCGCAGGAGCCGCTACTTTATCCCCCGCATCGGCATACCACAAAGGCAGACAAGCCAAGTCGGAGGCAAACTGACGAGCCGAAGCCGGCGCTTCATACGTTTTGCTGCCATTGGCCAAAGCCAAGTCGTGGTCGGGATTGAAAAGATAGAGTCGGCTCATCGTATTGTGCACGCGCATCGAAACGGGAGATGTATTGTGCTGTTTTTCCAATTTGTAAAAATAAATGTTTTTTTTTGTCTCACCAAATTTATAAGTGTATTTTTGTGCAGATGAATTGGAACTCGAAATGTTGTACTTATTTGTATTTATTTGTAATGTTTTGAAAATGAGTATGTTGCTATTCTTTTGATATTTTGTTCTCTATGTCGGATTTTCTGTAGTTTTTATGGTGTTTGTTGTCCCGATGTTGCTCGGTTGCTGATTTTTTTGTATTTTTGCACGCAAAAATAGGGCGTACTTATGCGTTATTTTATAACTTTGGCTTATTGTGGCACCAATTATTGTGGTTGGCAGAAACAACCCAATGGCGTGTCGGTGCAGCAGATGCTGACCGATGCTTTGTGTATGGTGTTGCGCGAATCGGTCAGTGTGGTGGCAGCCGGGCGTACCGATGCCGGTGTGCATGCCGCTAAAATGGTGGTGCATTGCGATGTGGTGCAGCCCATCGACGATGTGTCGCGTTGTGTGTCGCGCCTCAATGGCGTGTTGCCGTGCGACATTGTTGTGTATGACATTCAGCCTGTGGCCGACACGTTGCACGCACGTTTCGATGCGGTGTCGCGCCGATACGAATACCATGTTCGGCTGCGTAAGTCGCCCTTTGCAGTCGATTTGGCTTGGTGCTTGTCGTTTGTGCCCGATTTCGATGCGATGAACGCTGCTGCTGCTGTCTTGTCGGAGTATAGCGATTTTACAAGTTTTTCGAAGACGCATACCGATGTCAAAACGAATATTTGCACGATTGTCGATGCGCATTGGGAGCAGCGTGGCGCGTATGAATGGGTGTTTTGCATCGAGGCCAATCGCTTTTTGCGTAATATGGTGCGTGCTGTTGTCGGCACACTCATCGAGGTAGGCAAGGGCAAAATGTCGTTGGAGGAGTTTCGGCAAGTGATAGAGTCGCGCAACCGCTGTGCGGCAGGTATGTCGGTGCCGGCTTGCGGCCTGTTTTTGGTCGATGTTAAGTACTGAGAATCCCCTTTTTTGGTTAATTCCACGGAATAGATTGTTGTTAAATCCCCATTTTAGGCGATTGCATTATTGCGCAAAAAAGCTTAATTTTGCAGCGTGAAATCATATAATACGCACTCCATATCGTTTTTGAACACGACACTGCGCTACGCGTTGGTGTTGGTGTTTTTGTTGTATTATGGTTGTTGCGTTTTCTCGACGCATGTGCATATCGATGGCGCCCGTTTTGTGGCGCATGCGCATCCGTATTCGTCGCCCGAACACCAGCATACTACGGCCGATTTTTGTCATTTGCGCCTGCTGAATCTGTTCACGGTGATGGTGCCGTTGGGCGTGGGTATGCGTTTTTTTGCGGTGCTGATAGGTTGGCTGCATGTGTGTGTGGTCGAAGCGTGTGGTGGTTTGTGGCATCATATGTTGGCACTGTTGCGCGCACCGCCGGCTGTGTAAATTCCCCGATTTTTTTTTCTTCTGAAGATTTTTTTCTTGCGGATTGTCCCGTCGTGTCCGATCGATGCAGCGACCGGCAATGTGCGCATATTGTATATTTATTCTAAAAAAAACGATAAAAACAATGAAACATATAACACTCTCTTTAATTTTTTTGTTGATGGTGGCGTGTGCTTGGGCTGATGATTTGTCCGATGCCACTATCATTGGTCATGTGATTGAGGTCGAGACGAATGAGCATTTGCCGTTTGTCAATATTCAGTTGAAAGGCTTGCCGCAGGGTGGCACCACCGATGCGACGGGGCATTATCTGTTGACCAATTTGCCTGTAGGCGACATTACGTTGGTATTTTCGATGGTGGGTTATGAAACGGAGCAACGCACGGTGCGTTTGTCGGCCGGCCAAACATGCGAGGTGAACGTGCTGATGCACGAAACATCGATGCTGCTGGACAATGTGGTGGTTACGGCCAGCAAGTACGAAACCAAGCAAAAGGAGGCGGCCGGCATTGTCAATGTGGTGTCGCCGGTGATGTTCGAGACAACGAGTTCCAACAGCATGGCCGATGTATTGAACTATCAGACCGGTTTGCGTGTCGAGATGTCGTGCTCGAATTGTGGCGTGCCACAGTTGCGCATCAATGGTTTGGAGGGGCAGTATTCGCAGATTTTGATGGATTCGCGCCCGATTTTTTCGTCGTTGGCGTCGGTGTATGGCTTGGAACAAGTGCCTGCCGGTATGGTCGATAGGGTGGAGGTGATACGCGGCGGAGGCTCGGCTCTGTATGGCGCAAATGCCATTGCCGGCGTGGTGAATATCATTACGAAGGAACCATCGAAAAATTTTGTAAATGTCAATCACACATCGAGTTACATGGAAAATAATGCCTACGACATTAATACGGCAGTCAATGCGTCGGTGGTAACGCCCGACCGCAAGGCAGGTCTTTTTCTGTTTGCCGTGCAGCGCAATCGCAAACAGTACGACCGCGACGATGATGGTTTTTCCGATATCCCGAAGTTGAACAGCACGACGGCAGGCTTTCGCGGTTTTTTCAAGGTAACGGACTATTCCAAACTGACTGTGGAGTATCATCATGTAACGGAATTTCGGCGTGGCGGTTGCCAAGTGGAACTACCGCCGCACGAAACCGATTTGGCCGAACAACTGCGGCACAATATTGATGCCGCTTCGTTGCGTTTCGATTGGTATTCGACTGATAGTCGGCATGTTGTGTCGGCCTATGCCAACGCGCAGTACATTGGACGCGATAGTTATTTTGGTACCAATAAAAATCCGGATGCGTATGGTTTGTCGAACGATTTGACGACTTTGGGCGGTGTGCAGTATCGTTTTTCGTATCCGTGCGGATGGCTGCCTGCCGATTTGAGTGTCGGTGCCGAGTATTCGTACAACAAGTTGCGCGACCAAATTTTGGGCTACAATCGCGACCTTACGCAGCAGATTCACCTCTATGGCGCTTATGTTCAAAACGAATGGAGAAACGAAGTGCTGAGTTTGTTGGTCGGTGGCCGCTTGGAGAAACATTCGCTGCTGCAGCGGCCGGTGTTTACGCCGCGTGCCAATGTGCGCTATACGCCGGTGCCGAATGTCGTGTTGCGGGTGTCGTATTCGAGTGGCTATCGGGCACCGCAAACGTACGAGGAGGATTTGCACGTTGGTGCCGTCGGTGGCGAGGTGTCGCTCATTTCGCTGGCGCCCGATTTGCGGTCAGAATATAGTCATAGCGTGAGCGGCAGTGTCGATTTGTACCGCCGTGTCGGTGCGTGGGAGATGAATCTGACGACCGAAGGATTTTTTACGCAGTTGAATCGGGTTTTTGCGTTGGTCGAAAACGGGTACGACGATCAAGGTAATCTGCTGTTGCTGCGCACCAACGCATCGGGCGCGCGAGTCGCCGGACTGAATATCGAAGGCAAAGTGGCGTATAAAACGCTCTTTTCCATGCAGGTGGGATACACGTTTCAGCAAAGTCGGTATGTCGACCCGTTTCGGTGGAGCGAACAGGTGGAGGCGCAACGGCGTATGTTTCGTACACCCGACAACTATGGTTATTTGTTGGCGTCGGTCGAACCTGTCAAACGGTTTACCATCGCGCTGAACGGCAAACTGACAGGATCTATGTTGGTGCAACATTATGCCGGTTATGTGGCTGACGATGTAGAAGTTACAACGCCTGTATTTTGCGAGTTGGGCGTGAAATTATCCTACGAAATACCGTTGTACAAAAACAAAATATTGGAGGTCAATGGCGGCGTGAAAAATCTGCTCGACCACTATCAGCGCGACCTCGACCAAGGTGCTTCGCGCGATGCCGGCTATATCTACGGACCGGCGCAACCACGCACCTATTTTGTCGGACTGAATCTGAAATTGTAGGCTAACTGCGTGGGGCGGCACAGTTGTCAGGACCGATTACGACGCTTTCGATGATGTTGATTTTCGATTTGTCGAACGGCGTTTGCAGGCGGATGTAGTTCTCGGTGAAACCGTGCATCATTCCGCCTGTTTGCGCGGCTTCCCAAAGCACTTGCGCTTGTCGCCCGTATTGCGAGTGGTAAAAATCGGTCAGTTTCCGTTCCGATAGTTGGCGCAGTATGTCGGTGCGGCGTTTGCGCTCGGTTTTAGGTACCGTGTAGGCAATCTCCAAGGCTTTGGTGCCGGCGCGTTCCGAATAGGTGAACACATGTAGTTGCGACACGGGCAGTTGCTCCAAAAAACGCTGCGTTTCACCGAAATGTTTGGCCGTTTCGCCGCGCACGCCGGCCATCACATCTACACCGATAAACGCATTGGGCATCAGCGCTTTGATGGTCTCGATTTTGCGGGCAAACAGGGCAGTGTCGTAGCGGCGGTGCATCAGGCGCAGTATGTCGTCGCTGCCCGATTGTAACGGAATGTGAAAATGTGGTGCAAAATGTGCCGATGCGGCAACGTATGCCACAATGTCGTCGGTCAGCAGGTTGGGCTCGATGCTCGATATGCGGTAACGCACTCCGTCGAGTTGGTCGAGGGCGGCGATGAGCCCTAAAAATGTTTCGCCGGTCGAACGCCCGAAATCGCCGGTGTTCACGCCTGTCAGCACTATCTCTTTGGCACCGTCGGCAATGGCACGCCGTGCCACGGAAACTGTGTCGGCTATCGAGGCGTTGCGGCTGCGCCCGCGCGCAAACGGTATGGTGCAATAGGTGCAGTAATAGTCGCAACCGTCCTGCACTTTCAGAAAATGACGCGTACGGTCGTCGGCACTGCATATTGGCTCGAAAGTGCGTATCTGCGCCGTTTTGACCGTGTGAATTTCGGCAACCGATTTGCTCGTGAAGGCCGACAAAAATGTTTCGATGTCGAATTTCTCGTTTGCGCCCAACACCAAATCGACACCATCGATGGCACCCACTTCGTGCGGTTTCAGTTGCGCGTAGCAGCCGGTAACGACTATGAAAGCGTGCGGATGTTGCGCCCGCAAACGATGTATGGCTTGGCGTCCTTTGTGGTCGGCGGTGTCGGTTACCGAACAGGTGTTGACGATGCAGATGTCGGCCGGCTCGCCCGCTTGGGCACGTCGGCAACCGGCAGCCAACAGCATTTTGCCGATGGCCGACGACTCGGCAAAGTTCAACTTGCAGCCGAGGGTCTGAAATACGATGCTTTTTCCTGCTAATTCCATGTCGTTGTGTTGCGACTGCAAATTTACGCATTTTTGGCGACTAAAAAAAACGTCGGCAGATTTTTGCTGCCGACGCCTCGTTTTTTGCTCCTCAAACTATGTTATTGAAAGGTGATGGCGTACGTCTCATTCACCACACCGCCTGTGATGGTGAGGTTGGCTTGGCCGGCTTTAATTTTTGTCAACGTGATGGTAACGCCGGCGGCCGCTTCGTCGGGTGTAATGGTGTTTTTTGTCGTGCTTGTGCTTACTGTAAAAATGTCGGTGTTGCTGCTCGCCACGGTAACATCGGTGGCCAAGTCGGAAATGTGCAGATGCAGCGTGGCGGTCTCGCCGCTAAAGGTGTGCGCACCGGTTACTACCGTTCCGAAGAATACAACCGGCGTGGTCGATGGTGCCGGAGTAACCGCTGCCGTAGTGCCTACGGCGTGCAGCGAAACGGTTTTGTTGGTTGCGCCTGTGCTACTGATGGTGATGGTGCCGCTTTGTTCGCCGGCAGCCGTAGGTTCAAATGTTACAGTAATGGTGGTTGCGGCTACCGTGCCGCCGGTTGGCGCGAGCGTGGTTTTGTCGATGGAGAAGCCTGTGCCTGTCGTTACCTCCAAAGTGATGTTGGCGGTAAGATTGCTGCCCGATACGGTGAATGTGGCGGTGGTTGTGTTACCTACCACTACCGAACCGCACTCAACCGAAGTTTCTGATACTGTGATGGTTGGCGTTGACGGATCGACCGCAGTGGCGCAGGCGGTGCAACCATCGCTGCCTACGCTGAAATTGGCCTCGAACGAGCCGCAGCACGAGGCTGTGCTGAATGTTTCGCCCGCTTTGTTGCCCCACAAATATTCCGCCAAGCACGGATAGTCGATAAACGGATTGCGGTTGCCTTGTGCAGCTTCGATGCCATTGTTGCGGTCAATCTCTTTTTGCGAAACGGGGTCTTGGCGGTGCCATTTCATCAAAAGGGCAATGCCATATTGGGTTAAACCAAAATAACCTGTTTCTGTATAATCCCCTGAAAAAATAGAGGCTCCTTCGCCTGTTGTAAATGCTTGATAATCACCATTTGCCCATCGTAGTAATGTCCCCATATAACCACGAGCAAAATCTCCTTTGTACTCATCAATAGGTTCAAACACGGGAGAAGAAGAACAAGATGCAGTGATTGATGTGCCGCATATCGAATTAGCAAGAGTGATGGATTTTGCAGAGCCCAGCTTATTGCCATTATAAGTGTATGTCGCTGACTCAACTTCGCCAAAGGCGTTGTTGCTTCGCATTCCATTTACTTTACCATCGGTAGGAACAACATGAAAAATATCGGTTCCCGGTGTATTTGCACTTTCGGTGCCGCCAAACCAACTTTTCGGAATAGAGTGTTCTCGATTATAACAATCGCATTCCTTAGAATAACCGCTACTACCACATTGATTAGTTGAATAGGTAAAGTCGCAGCCCCCATACATATCCCAAATTTTACCTGTACTATTCAGGTCGGTGGTTTGATATGCCGTCCATAATCCGCTATAAGTTAAACTTTTATAATTTACTTTTGCTACAGCGTGAATAGCATCAAATAAATTTTTACCGTTTTTTCCATCAAGGCTTGTGTAGTAAGTGGCATCTACTGCCCAGGCGCTGATGCTGATCAATAGCGCGCCGAAAAGTGTTAAAATTTTAGGTGTGTGTTTCATGGTGTGTTTAGGTTTTGTTTGTGTTGGCTTTGGCCGAAGGCCGAAAAAGCGCGCAAAGTTACTAAAAAATCGGGATATAACCAAATTTTAATACCTTTTTGTCGATAAAAGCGGCTGTTTTGTCGATTTTTGGCGCTATTTTAACTATTTGCGTTTGGCTATGGTGGCGATTACGGGGTAGTGGTCGGAGTAGTTCACATGCAAAATGTCGGCTGTCAGCGGGGTAAAGTGCTTGTCCGCCAAAATGTGGTCGATGTTGACAAACAGACCATTGTCGTGGAAGGTGTAGTTGTAGCCGCTGCGGGTGTCGATTACGGCGTCGGTCATGCCTTTGGCCAGCGTGTGGTAGGTGTACGATTGTGTAACGTCGTTGAAATCGCCGCAAATCACGGTGGAGTAGGGCGTTGCGGCAACGACATCGGCTACGGCGCGTGCTTGGACTGCCCGCAACCGATAGGCCGCACTCATTTTTTGCGACATGTGGCCGGCTATGCTGCGTATGTCGTCGCTGTTGAGGTGGTTGGCACGGTTTTTATAGCGTTGCATGTCGCGCGAGGTGAGTTTGTTCGATTCCAAATGGTTGTTGAACACGCGCACGGTGTCGGTTCCCACCACGATGTCGGAATAGATGCTGACATTGTAGGCCGATGGGTATGTTACTTTTTGCTTGTTCACAATCGGGTATTTCGAAAATGTGGCGACCCCCCACCAAAACCGCTGCCGTTGGTTTTTGTACCACAGGTGGCGGTACGGATAGTGTTTGTCGAGTTGCTCAAGTATCTTATCCTGAGAGAGTTGGCTGTTGTTGTAGAACCCAAATTCTTGCAGACAGACAATGTCGGCGTCCGTCTGTTTTATCAGGGCGATGATGTCGTCGAAATGCTTTTGTCCGCCAAACAGCGATATGTTGTAAGTCAATATCTTGATGGTTGGCTGACCGGCGGCAGCATGTTTGGCGTGCGGCAGTGTAAATACTTGATTGACAGCACTGTGCGATACTATCAGCAGCGATAGCGACAGCAAAAACCACCATTTGCGGCTGCAAATCCAAAAGATGACGAACCCGATTTGTGCAATGACGAGCAGCGGAAAAATCAGCCCGAGAAAAGACAACCACACAAAACGGTCGGCCGGCACCACGGCTGCCAACAATGCCAACAGGTAAAGTGCGGCAAACACTATGTTGGCTGTTACGATGGCGTATTTTATCAGTTTGCGCATACGTTTGGCGGCTTATTTTTTGCAGTTGAACAGCGCAGCGCGCTCGTCGTTGCTCAGACTCTGATAGCCCGAACGTTTTATTTTGTCGAGTATGCGGTCGATTTCGGCCTCGTTGTGTGCTTTCTCCTGATTGTATTCGGCGTCGCTTTTCGGGCGTTGCTTGAAAGTGCTTTTGCGTTGGCGCGTGTACCGGTGTCGTCGCAGATTCGAAAACCAATTGATGATGGCGGTTATCGGTGCCGACAAATCGTGTCCTTTGCGCCACAACCATGCGTACAAGGCGCCCATCAATGCGCCGCCCAAATGTGCCAATTCGCCGCCGGCATTGCTGCCTGTAACGCCCAACACACTCACTGCCACAGTAACGATGGCTATGTATTTCAGACGGATTTCGCCTATCAGCAGCAGGCGTATCGAGTAGTTCGGACGCCACACGGCTACTGCCACTATGATGGCCATAATCGATGCCGATGCGCCCAACAAATAGGTGTGTCCGGCAATGAAAGGCAACAAATTGTACATGCCCAAATAGAACGCTGCACCGGCCAAACCGCCCCAAATGTAGAGCCCGACCAATTGCTTGGGCGACATCTCGTCGAGAAACAGCCGGCCAAACCAATACAGACACAACATGTTGAAAAACAGATGAAACAAGTCGCGGTGCAAAAACATATAGGTGAACATCGTCCACGGCTGATGCAGCCACGTCTGCACATCCGACGGCATCTCCAGATAGTGCAACCACACATCGCCCGGAATGGCAAACAACACCAACACCGCATCAATAAGTTTGACTGCCAACCAAATGCCGACATTCCAATAGATTAAATGCGTCAGCAGCGACCCCGAACGGTAACCATTTTTCAAAGAAGCGATAATGTCCATATATAAATTAGGGTGTCAATTATACAATTTTCCGCGTTTACGCCAATACCAAATCAGCAAAAAACCGAACAACATGCCGCCAAGGTGTGCAAAGTGCGCCACACTGTCGCCCGAGAAACCGGCTACGCCCAAAAAGAGTTCGGCCACGGCGTACAAGCCCACAAAAATGCGCGCCGGAATCGGAATCGGCACAAACATCAAAAACATTTTTACATCGGGAAACAGCCAGCCGAACGCCAGCAAAATGCCGAATAGCGCACCCGACGCACCAATGGTCGTCGGCAGCCCAAGCAACAAATGTTTCATGTCGGCTATATCGACCGCCGACAACGATGCCAAACTGCCGAAACGGAAATAACGACGCAACACCGCTTCGACATCGGCCAACGCCTCGCCCGAATCGACCGCAATGGCGGCATCCATCGCTTGGGTCAGTCCCCAAAAATCGACCATCCAACACAACTGTTGCACAATGGCTGCTCCCACGCCCGTAACCAGGTAGAAAAACAGAAATTTTTTGCTGCCCCACATCTGTTCCAGCACGCGTCCGAACATCCAAACGCCGAACATATTGCAAAAAATATGAGCAAACGACGATGTGTCGTGCAAAAACATGTAGGTAAACAGTTGATAGACGTGAAATTTATCCGACATAAAATAGTGCATACCCAACAAATCGGTCAGATTTATGCCAAATTTGTCGGGCACAATGATGCAAGCCACCCACAAAAGTGCGTTGATAATAATCAAGTTCAGCACTACGGGCGGCGTTTGACGGACAGGCGATGAGTGATTGTCGAACATAAGGGCGTTAATTTGAGCGCAAAATTAGGGAAAAAAACGGGACTAAACAACGCTTTTTGTAGTAAAAAAACGGCAAAATGTCGTTTTTTTTGAAAAAAAAATGTAAAAAGCTTTGTCGATTCAAGAAAATCCCCTATTTTTGCGGTTGAAAAAACAATGAAACTTTCATATTAACCTCTTTTAATTTTTTGTATTATGAACAAAGCTGATTTGATCAATGCTATCGCCGCTGAAGCCGGTGTAAGCAAAGCCGAGGCTAAAAAAGCTCTCGATGCCGTTATTTCTAACATCTCGAATGCCCTCGCTGCCGGCGACAAAGTTGCCTTGGTTGGTTTTGGCACATTCTCGGTTTCGGAACGCGGCGCTCGTGAAGGTATCAACCCTGCAACGAAGCAAAAAATCTCGATTCCTGCCAAAAAAGTTGCTAAATTCAAAGCAGGTGCCGAATTGGCTGCAAAAATCAAATAATTTTTTTGATTTTGACGAAAAAAAGGGATGTGCAAGGCGCGTCCCTTTTTTTGAACCCGGATTTTTTGTAACTTTGCACCGGATTTTGTCGGACGACCGACAGCAGTGGCACAAAAAACAACACGCCCAACCAACGTATTATTAGAAACAAAACAATTATGCAGTTAGAATCGATTGTAGCACAATTAGTTACCGAAGCCGTCAAAACATTGTACGGCGCCGAAACAACCACCGATGCGGTGCAGGTGCAAAAAACCAAAAAAGAGTTCGCCGGCGATGTAACCGTCGTCGTGTTCCCGTTTGTGAAAATGGCACGCAAATCGCCCGAACAAACCGCCGCCGAAATCGGCGAATACCTTCAACAACACTCGGCGCTTGTGGCCGATTTCAATGCCGTGAAAGGATTCCTGAATCTGACCATCAGCGATGCTTATTGGATCGACATGCTGAACGAAATCGATGCCGATGCGCAATTCGGACACCGCACACCGGCCGACGACGCGCCGCTCATGATGGTGGAATACTCGTCGCCGAACACCAATAAACCGCTGCATTTGGGACATGTGCGCAACAATCTTTTGGGCTATAGCATCAGCAAAATACAACAAGCCAACGGCTGGCGCGTGGTGAAAACCAACATCGTCAACGACCGCGGCATACACATCTGCAAATCGATGCTGGCGTGGAAACTCTTTGGCAACGGCGAAACACCGCAATCGAGCGGCAAAAAAGGCGACCACCTCGTAGGCGACTACTATGTGCGTTTCGACCAAGAGTATCGCAAACAGGTCAAACAGTTGGTGAGCGAAGGCCTGACCGAAGACGATGCCAAAAAACAGGCACCGCTGATGCTCGAAGCACAAGATATGTTGCGCCGCTGGGAGGCCGGCGACGAGGAAATCAGAAACTTGTGGCGCACCATGAACGAGTGGGTGTATGCCGGTTTCGACGAAACGTACAAACGACTCGGTGTCGATTTCGACAAAATATATTACGAATCGCAAACCTATCTGGTCGGCAAACAAAAAGTGGAAGAAGGCTTGGCCAAAGGCGTTTGCTATCGCCGTCCCGACGGCTCGGTGTGGGCTGACCTTACGGCCGACGGACTCGACGAAAAATTGCTGTTGCGCGCTGATGGCACGTCGGTGTATATGACGCAGGATATTGGCACCGCCAAACTTCGTTACGACGATTTTCCGATACAAAAAATGGTGTATGTGGTTGGAAATGAGCAGAATTACCACTTTCAAGTGCTGTCGCTCTTGCTCGATAAACTTGGATTTGCGTGGGGCAAAGAGTTGGTGCATTTCTCCTACGGCATGGTCGAATTGCCCGAAGGCAAGATGAAAAGCCGCGAAGGCACCGTAGTCGATGCCGACGACCTGATGGACGAAATGGTGGCACAAGCGCGCGAAACATCGGCCGAACTCGGCAAACTCGACGACTGCACTGCCGCCGAAGCCGAAGCCATCGTTACCATGGTCGGGCTGGGCGCTCTCAAATATTTTATTCTGAAAGTCGATCCGAAGAAAAATATGCTGTTCAATCCCAAAGAATCCATCGACTTCAACGGTAATACAGGCCCGTTCATCCAATATACGCACGCGCGCATCCAATCGGTGTTGCGCAAGGCTGCCGAGAGCGGTATTGCCATCAAACCGGTGGATGCGGCAATCGCCTTGTCGGACAAAGAACGCAGTTTGATGCAACTGTTGGCGGCCTATCCTACCATCGTCAAACAAGCCGGCGACGAGTTTAGCCCGGCGGTTGTGGCCAATTACGCCTACGATTTGGTAAAAGAATACAATCAGTTCTATCACGACTTTTCGATACTGAAAGAGACCGACGACGCTGTGCGCAATATGCGTCTGCTGCTGTCGGCCAACGTGGCCAAAGTGGTGAAAAACGCCATGAATTTGCTCGGCATCGACGTGCCGGACCGTATGTAAACGCACATTTGCAAAAAAAACGTCCGAAAAAATTGCAAAATCGCAAAAAATAGTGTATCTTTGCAGTGCTAATTAGTATCAACTTTAAAAAATAACAAATCATGGCTCATGTAATTTCTGCTGACGACTGCGTTGCTTGTGGCACTTGCATCAGCGAATGCCCGGTAGAGGCTATTTCGGAGGGCGATGTTTATTCCATCAATCCCGACATTTGCACCGATTGTGGCACTTGCGCAAGTGTTTGTCCTTCGGAGGCTATTCATCCGGCTTAATTTAGGACGCATCGTCGAAAAAAAAAGACTTGGAGGCTGTTCGCACGAAGAACGGCCTTTGTCTTTTCTGGCTATTTTGCACAATAAAACCGCCTTTTTATCGTTTTCAACATAAGTGAAACGACTTGTTTACATAGTGTTACCTCTGCTGATGTGCGTGGGCGCGCGTGCGCAGGACAATTTGCCGATGGTCGATTACAAAGTGGTGCATTTCGGCTTTACGTTGGGACTGAATTTCATGGATTTTGATTTCACGCCGAGCGGCATGGTCATCGATGGTAAGTCGTACAATGCCGATATGTCGTGGGTGATTCCCGGTTTTACGGTAGGTGTTATTGGCGATGTGCGTATGGGCAACTACTTCAATTTTAGGCTTGTACCGGCGTTTCATTTGTCCGATCGCACCATCTCCTATTCCAACGATGTGGACGACGAGATTATTCGCACAAGTGTCAAATCGACCATCATTTCGGTGCCGGCCTACATCAAGTTCAATGGACCGCGTATCAAAAACTATCGTCCGTATCTGTTGTGCGGCGGCGGCGTGATGTTCGACCTCGGGCGCGACCGTCAACAGCCGATTTTGCTGAAAATGCTCGACTATTTTGTCGAATTTGGCGGTGGTTGCACCATTTATCTTAAATATTTTCGTCTGTCGCCCGAAATTAAATTTTCGTTGGGCTTCAACAATGTGCTCGAGCCGTGGGAGGAGCGTCAGCACGACGTTATCGACCCTTCGGCGGCCAAATATACGCAAGCCATCAGTCGCATAACGTCGCGTATGCTGACTATTTGCGTCAATTTCGAGTGATTTTCCCTGAATTTTAGTGTTGCAGTGTGGCAATGATGCCGTCGCAGGCGTCTTCCAGCAGGTCGATGGCGTATTCGAATCCGGCATCGCCGCCGTAGTAAGGGTCGGGTACCGCATCGGCGTGCCGAAACTTGTCGCAGTACGATACGGCTGTGCGAATTTTGTGCGCAGTTTGTGCGGGCGCAAGTTGTTGCAATGCCCGCTGATTGTCGGCATCCATGCCAATGATCAGGTCGAAGCGAAAGAAGTCGGTTGGGGTTATTTGGCGTGCGCGATGTGTGATGTTGTAGCCGCGTCGGGCAGCGTGTGCGCGCATGCGCGGGTCGGCCTGCTCGCCGGCGTGGTATGCAATGATGCCCGCCGAATCGACTTCGGCATGCAGCCCGGCTGCGGCAAGTTTGGCGTTGAGAATGGTTTCGGCCAGCGGCGACCGACAAATGTTGCCTAAACAGATGAAAAGGATGCGCATATATATAATAGGGTGTGGTTGGTTGGCAGAACATTCGGGGAAATAAAAAAAAGAGACTTATTTGCAAGCCTCTTTCCTTTATCATTTGCGGAAAGAGAGGGATTCTTTCTCCACTTCGTTTCGAAAGCGACTTCGTCGATGACGAACCCCCGTCGGGTTCTCATCCCTCTCCGGCGGCTTTCGCGTTTTTCAATAAAAAAAGAGACTTATTTGCAAGCCTCTTTCCTTTTTATCATTTGCGGAAAGAGAGGGATTCTTTCTCCACTTCGTTTCGAAAGCGACTTCGTCGATGACGAACCCCCGTCGGGTTCTCATCCCTCTCCGGCGGCTTTCGCGTTTTTTCAATAAAAAAAGAGACTTATTTGCAAGCCTCTTTCCTTTTTGTCATTTGCGGAAAGAGAGGGATTCGAACCCCCGGTACAGTTACCCGTACACCGCATTTCGAGTGCGGCCCGATCGACCACTCCGGCATCTTTCCGAATGCGGGTGCAAAGGTAGCATTTTTTTTGCAGACAACCAAAAAAAATCCATTTTTTTTGCGCTATACGTTGCATTTTTTTTGCGAACATCAAAAAAAGTGCATTTTACGAGTTTTTACGTATTGCGTAATTGAAAATATTGTTGTAATTTTGCCGTCGGAAATAATTTGTATTTTTAACATTTCGATAAGAAACTCTTAATTTCATTATTTAATTTTATTTTTTATCAAAATTCTTTTATTATGAAGAAAGTATTTTTTGGCTCTGCAATGTTGGCTGTATTGCTGCTTGCAGGTTGTGAGAAAGAACAAAGTCAACTGACTTTGGACGGAATGGCCGGTGTGGCTAAAGTGCAAGGTAAGGTAACTTACGATGCAGGTTTCATGGTAGAAAATGGCGCTGTTGTTATGAACCCGGTTGCCGTGAAAGGTGGCGTCGATGTAGTGCTCGAAATTGCGTATAGCGAGTATTCGGCCGGTGCCGAAGGCAAAAAACAGTACACCACCAAGACTGCCGAAGACGGAACGTATCAGTTCGAAATTCCTGTTGGCTTGAAAGCCATCAACGCCACTGTAGAGGTGTTGCCTTTCGAAGCCGCCTACGGCACGTTGATCGATGGTTACGAGGCAGCCAATGTCATCAGCATCGAAAAAGCCATGTTCAACCAATCGTCAACCGAAACGGTATCGCTCGAAAATGCTAAAGTGCGCACGGCCGATTTGACCGTAGTTACTACCAGCAAATTCGATTATGCTTCGTTGAGCAACGGCAAAAAAGTGAAAATCGAAGGTAATGTGTTTGTACAAAGCGAGGATTGGCTCGACAAAGAAAGCATTACTAAAACGCAAGTGAACAAATCGCTCGATGCCAAAGTCGGTCAAAATGTTACGGTGTTGTTGGCGGTTCAGAATGTTACCGTATCGGATGCACCGATGTTTATTTATTCGTTCCAAACAGTAGCATCGGACAATACAACGAAATCGTATGCTTTCGAAGTGCCTGTGCCTGACGCATGGAATTTGGCTGCCGGCGATGTTAGCTTTGATTGCACCATCGCAGATTTCTATGTAGAGGCCGAGAATGAAACGCTGGGTTACAAACACCTCTATTTCGATATTGACGGCGACAAAGGTAAAACGCAATATCTGGCCGGTGTATGGAGCCTCGCTGTTTCGCCATCAGCCACTCCTTCGGTACTCAACACCGAGGTACCGCTGCAAATGCCTTCAATGAAGTTGCTGTTCGAACCGCGTCAAGACCAAGCCATTTATGGTGTGAACAAGAAAGACAAAGGCGATATGACCGGTAACTATGTGTCGAACAATGTTTATGGTTGGACGTTGCCGTCGCTCGACTAATACCCTGTTATTTCTTTTAACAACAAAAAGAGAGTAGTATTATGAAGAAAATAGTTAGTTGTCTTTTGGTTGCAGCATTGGCTCTGCCGATGTTTGCACAAGAAGAAAACGCTGCGAAGAACGAATATCTGCCGGCAGCAGGCGATTTCGCCATCGGTTTCAATCTGAATCCGTTTGCAACTTTTGTCGGCAATATGTTCAACGGTACCATCGGTAATGCTATCGACAATGGCGAAATTGGTGGTGAAGCGTTGCTGTCGAACATGACGATGCCGAATGCTTATCCTGTGGTGTCGTTGCAAGGTAAATATATGTTTACCGATAATCTTGGTTTGCGTGCCAATATCGGTTTGTTGCTGACACGCCAAAACAACCGTGAATATGTGTTGGACGATGCTGCATTGGCTCTCGACCCGCTGTCGAAACAAAAAGTGATTGATGCCGAATATTTGTCGAGCAACGGCGGTAGTTTGTCGGTCGGTGTAGAATATCGTATCGGCAAAGGTCGTGTGCAAGGCGTGTTCAGCGGCAGTGCGCTGTATGCGTTCAGCGTGGCCAAAGCCACTTACGAGTTTGGCAATGCCATCACCGAAGCCAACCAACGCCCGACTTCCGGCTCGTTTGTAACGTATGCTGCCATGTCGTCGCAAATGCCGAATGCACGTTTGCTGCGCGACTATACATCCGACGGCGTGCATACCATCGGTTTGGTGGGCAGTGTAGGTATCGAAGGTTTTGTGGCTCCGAAAATTTCGATTGGTGCCGAAGTGAACTTGGCTTTGCTCTACACATGGACACCGCAACAATATGGCGATTTCGAGGGCTTCAACTTGTTGACTGCGGAAGTGGAACACTTCACCGATTTGATTGCTCCGAAATCGAGCCAATTTGTTTTCGGTACACAAAATATTGGTGCCAATTTGTTCATGAATTTTTACTTCAATCGCTAATAAAGTGTTGAAGGATAATTGTTTATGCGAGTGTCGCTCCGTTTTTTCGGGGCGACACTTTTTTTTGTGCGCAAAAATTGCTAATTTTGTGGCATTATCGCGAATGAGAGATGAAAGAGAAGATTGTCTATTTTTGTAAGGAGTGTGGTGCCGATTATCCCAAAGCGTACGGGCGTTGTCCGGCGTGTGGCGCATGGAATTCGTTTGTGGAGCAGAAAGTGCGCAAAGAGCCTGTGGCGAAGGTGTCGGGGCGTGGTTTTGTGGCGTCGGGCAGCCGTCCGGTGCGCATAGCCGAGGTGGATGCTCATGCCGAGATGCGTATCGATACGATGAATGCCGAACTGAATAGGGTGTTGGGCGGCGGCTTGGTGCCCGGCTCGTTGGTGCTGATAGGCGGAGAACCCGGCATCGGCAAATCGACGTTGGTGTTGCAGGTGGCGCTGCGCATGGCCGGAAAGAAAATTTTGTATGTCTCGGGCGAGGAGAGTGTGAACCAACTGAAAATGCGTTCGGAGCGCATCGGCCGCATGGAAAGCGATTGCTACATTGTGAGCGAAACATCGTTGGAGCAGATTTTTGTACACATCGACAATGTGAAACCCGACATCGTGATAGTCGATTCGATTCAGACCATCGCGACGGAAACGGCCGAGTCGTCGCCGGGAAGCATTTCGCAGGTGCGCGAATGTTCGGCGGCGCTGCTCAAATTTGCCAAAGAATCGGCTGTGCCGGTGTTGCTGATTGGCCATATCACGAAAGAGGGCAGTTTGGCCGGTCCGAAAATTCTGGAACATATTGTCGATACGGTGTTGCAGTTCGAGGGCGACAGACATTATCTCTACCGCATATTGCGTGCCCACAAAAATCGTTTCGGCAGCACCGACGAGTTGGCCATATTCGAGATGCAGCAAAGCGGTTTGCGCGAGGTGTCGAATCCGTCGGAGTTGCTGCTGACGCAAAATCACGATGGATTGAGTGGCGTGGCCATTGCTGCGATGATAGAGGGTGTTCGCCCGTTTCTGATTGAGGTTCAGGCACTTGTGAGTACAGCTGCATACGGGACACCGCAACGTTCGGCCACCGGATTCGACATTCGTCGTATGAATATGTTGTTGGCCGTGTTGGAAAAACGCGCCGGTTTCAAACTGATGCAGAAAGATGTTTTTCTGAACATTGCCGGCGGTTTGCGCGTGAACGATCCGGCGATCGATTTGGCTGTGCTGGCGGCGGTGTTGTCGTCCAATTTGGACATTACGCTCGACAATACAACGTGTCTGACGGGCGAAGTCGGGTTGTCGGGCGAAATCCGTCCGGTGAACCGCATCGAACAACGCATAGCCGAAGCACAAAAATTAGGCTTCTCCAAAATTATTGTGCCGGAATTCAACTACAAGCAGTTGTCGAAAACCAATTGGAAACTCGACGTGGTGTCGGTGCGCAAGGTCGAAGAGGCGTTTCGCGTGTTGTTTGGTTGATGCCGATTTCGCGCGATGGAAAACAAGAGGGTGTTCGTAATCCGAGCACTCTCTTGTCTATTTTTTCCAGAATGTCGGCGAGAATAGTACCAACACGGTGAATAATTCCAAACGTCCGATGAGCATAATGAACGCCAAGAACCATTTTGTGAACGTGGGCAGGGCGGCGAAACTGCCGGCCGGTCCGCAACTGCCGATGCCGGGTCCTACGTTGCTGATGGCTGTCAGTGTGGCACCAAACGATTCGCCCAACGGCATGCCGGAGAGCGCCACAACGAATGTGCTGATGATAATGATGCCGACATAAATGACCGTGAAAGCGTGTATGTTGCTGATGGTGTTTTCGGGCACGACGTGCTGATTGATGCGTACAGGCAAAATGGCTTTGGGGTGAATAAGGCGTTTCATCTCGTAGTAGCCGTTTTTACAAACCAGCAATAAACGAATGATTTTCAAACCGCCGCTGGTGGAGCCGGCCGAGCCGCCGCTTAACATCAGCAGCAACAGCAGCGCCCACACTACCGGTTTCCACAACATGAAATCGGCCGTGCTGAAACCTGTCGTGGTAATAATGGAAACCACTTGGAACAGACTCTCGCGGAAGGCGCTTTCGAAGTCGGCCGCCGAATGCACGCCTTTGTACATCACCAATCCGAGTGTGATGGCGATGGTGAAGGCCGCGATGGTCAGCAGATAGGTGCGCAACTCTTCGTCGTGCCACAATTTGTCGAACCGCCGTTTGATGAATGCCCAATAGAGCAGTGCAAAGTTTGTGCCGGCCAACACCATAAACAGAATGATGGTGTACTGAATGAACGGCGAATCCCAATAAGCGATGCTGGCCTGTTTTGTGGAGTAACCGCCTGTAGCCATGGTTGTTAGCGCATGACAAACCGCATCGAAAGCCGACATGCCGCCGATGTACAACATGATGGCTTCGATGCCCGTCAGTACGACGTATAGTCCCCACAGTTGTCGGGCTGTGTTTTTGATGCGCGGTTGCAGTTTGTCGTAGGTCGGGCCGGGCACTTCGGCCATGAAAAGTTGCATATTTCCACCCAAAAATGGCAGTACGGCCAACGACAAAACAACGATACCCATGCCGCCCAACCATTGTATCAGGCTGCGCCAAAAGAGCAGCCCGTGTGGCAGGGCTTCGATGTCGGTCAGAACGGATGCGCCCGTGGTGGTGAAACCCGACATGGTTTCGAAAAACGCATCGGTTGGCGACAAAATGGAACCGTTGAGCAGGAACGGCAACATACCGAACAACGAAAAAAAGACCCATACCACCGCAACGATGCAGTAGCCTTCGCGCACGCCAAGTTGGCGTGGTGCGCGGAGTCCGGCCAAATAGCCGAGCAAGCCGCCTAATGCAGTGATTCCGGCCGATTCGAGCAACGGTAAAAGGTCGGATTCGCCATAAATGAGTGCTACGCCTGCCGCCAAAAGCAGAAAAAATGTTTCGGTGCAGAGCAGTAAGCCCAAAATCCGGAATACGAGGCGATAATTAAAGGTTTTGGTCATGGCCTAATTGTTGAAAAATTTTGCGATTTTCCGAATGCTTGTTGCCATGCAGAATATGACGACGTGGTCGCCCGGCAGAATGATGGTACTACCGCTCACCACCATACCTTGTCCGTTGCGAATGATGCCGCCGATGTTGACATTTTCGGGCAGGCGTAGGTCTTTGACGGAACCGCGTGTTATTTTGTCGCCCGGTTTTACTACAAATTCTACCACTTCGGCATCGGAGTAGGTTAAACAGGTAACGTTTAGCACATCGTCGTCGAGGGTGAGTTGATAGATGTGGCTGGCGGCAATCAGTTTTTTGTTGATGACGGTGCCGATGTCCAAGTTCTCGGCCAGATCGATGTAGTCGATGTTTTCGACTTCGGCGATGGTCTTGCGAATGCCGAATTGTTTGGCTGCCAAACAGGCCAGCACGTTCGATTCCGAGTCGCCGGTCAAAGCGAGGAATGCGTCGGCATCTTCGATGCCTTCTTCGCGCAGCAGTTCCACATTCCGACAATCGCCGTTGATGAGCAGAGCGTTGCGTATTTTTTCGGCCAAAGTAAAACAGCGGTTGCGGTCTTGCTCGATGACTTTGACACGGATGTTTTTCGACAGTAGGTTGATGGTGTTGATGGCGATGCGACTGCCGCCCATGATAATCAGGCTGTTGATGTCGAATGCTGTTTTGCCGGCTTGTTCGCGCACATATTCCAAATTGTCGGGTGTGCAGATGAAGTAGACGATGTCGTTGGCCAGAATTTTGTCGGCGCCGCACGGAATGATGGTGTGATTGTTGCGCTTGATGGCCACCACCCGATAGCGATGATGGTCGAAGAAACCGGTGCTGAATGCTTTGTTTAGCAGTTGTGCGTTGTCGCGCACTTTCAGGCAGACCACTATCAGGGCTTCGTCGCAAAACGACCGATATTCGCGTAACCAGCCGCGTTTCAGCAGGTTGGCTATCTCTTTGGCAGCCAACATTTCGGGGTAAATGAGCGAATCGACGCCCATTTTTTTGAAAAATTCGGCATTCTCGGTTTCGAGGTACTCTTTGTTGTCGATGCGCGATACCGTTTTTTTTGCGCCCAGATTGGTGGCCAGCATGCACGCTGTCATGTTTACACTTTCGTGTGGCGTAACGGCGATAAACAAATCGACGCCATTGACGCCGGCCTCTTTTAGGTCATTTATCGAGGTGGGCGACCCCACTTTTGTCAGCAAATCGTATGAGGTCGATAGGTCTTTCAGCCGCTCTTCGTCGCTGTCCATGATGACAATGTCTTGGTTCTCGTTTGCGAGCATTTTGGCGGCGTGGTGTCCTACTTCGCCTGCACCAACGATGAGTATTTTCATAACTTATTGTCCGTTAGTTGGTTGTCTGAATTTAATTTTGTGATTATGGTGTTGGCTATGCCTTCGGCGTCCATGCCAAGCATGTGGTAGAGTTCGGCTTGCGTGCCGTGTTCTACAAATTGGTCGTCGATGCCGATGCGGGTAACGTGTGGTTGATAGTCGTTGTCGGCCATAAATTCGAGAACAGCGCTGCCCAAACCGCCGGCAATTACGCCGTCTTCGACGGTGAAAATATGCTTGAAATGTTGTCCTACTTCGTGCAGTATGTGCGTGTCGATGGGTTTCAGAAAACGCATGTCGTAGTGCGCAATGCTGCTGCCGGTGCGTTGCTCGACCGTGGCGATGGCTTTTTGCACCGTATTGCCGATGGGTCCCAACGACAAAACAACGGCATCGGTGCCGTGCTTTAGTCGTTGTCCTTGTCCGATGGGCAGCACCTGCATGGCATTTCGCCAATCGGTCAGCACGCCACGCCCGCGCGGATAGCGGATGACAAATGCACCTTGGTCGGGCTGTTGGGCGGTGAACATCAGGTTGCGCAGTTCGTGTTCGTTCAGTGGCGAGGCAATGGTCAGATTGGGTATGCACCGAAAGTATGCCAAGTCGAATTCGCCTTGGTGCGTGGCGCCATCGCTGCCGACGAGTCCGGCGCGGTCGAGGCAGAAAACGACATTCAACTGTTGCAGTGCTACATCGTGTATCACATTGTCGTAGGCGCGCTGCATAAACGACGAATAGATGTTGCAAAACGGCAGAAATCCTTCGGTGGCCAAGCCGGCCGAGAACGTAACGGCGTGCCCTTCGGCAATGCCGACATCGAAAGTGCGGTCGGGCATGGCTTTCATCATGTACGTCATCGAACAGCCGCTTGGCATGGCCGGCGTTATACCAACTATTTTGTCGTTTTGCTCGGCCAATTCGAGCAGTGTATGCCCGAATACATCTTGAAACAATGGCGGCTGATTGTCGGTGTTGTGCAGAATGCGTTGACCGGTTTGTGGGTCGAATTCGCCCGGTGCGTGCCATACGGTTACCGATTTTTCGGCAGGCGCGTAGCCTTTCCCTTTTTTGGTGATTATGTGCAATACTTTCGGCCCTTTGAAATTTTTTATTTCGTTCAGCGTGTTCACCAGCAATTCGACGTTGTGTCCGTCCACCGGCCCGAAGTAGCGCATGTTCAGCCCTTCGAATATGTTGTTGTCGGTGTTCGAACGTAGCGATTTCAACGAATTGCTCAAGCGCAGTATTTTGTTGCGGCTTTTGTCATCAACAATGTGCAGCGCACGCAGCATTTTGTAGATGGCGTACCGCCACCGATTGTAGGTTGGCGAGGTGTGTATACGCCCCAAAAAATGGCTGATGCCGCCTTTTATCGGGTCGATGGCCATGTGGTTGTCGTTGAGTATCACCAACAGATTGTTGGGGTTGGTCGATGCGTTGTTAAGCCCTTCGAATGCCAAACCGCCGGTCATGGCACCATCGCCAATGACAGCCACTACCTGCCGATTTTCGTGGTGTAGTTTCGCCGCAATCGACAATCCCAAGGCCGCCGAGATGGAGGTTGATGAGTGCCCCACACCAAATATGTCGTACTCGCTCTCTTTGGGTGTCGGGAATCCGCTTAAACCGCGAAACTGACGATTGGTATGAAAACGGGCGCGTCGACCGGTGAGTATTTTGTGGGCGTATGCCTGATGCCCTACATCCCACACCACGCGGTCGTAAGGCGTGTCGAATACATAGTGAATGGCGACCGTCAATTCTATCACGCCAAGGCTTGCGCCCAAATGGCCGGGGTTGTGCGCCAACTCGTTGATGATGAATTGCCGCAACTCGCTACATAATGTCGGCAGTTGATCGTGCGAGAGCCGTTTCAAATCGGCCGGAGAATTTATTTGCTCTAATAACATATCGGAATGCAAACGCGCTTTTTGACGATTGAAAAACTATTGAAAATAAGCAGGTATGCCGGTATCGAAACAGAGGGGCTTGCCTGTGAACGGATGATAAAACGACAAGGTTTGTGCGTGCAGACACAACCGACCTATCGGATTGCTACGCGCGCCGAAACGTTTGTCGCCGGCGATGGGTGTGCCGACTGTGGCCAACTGCACCCGCATCTGGCTGTTGTAGTCGGTAACCGGCGTCAATGCCATCTGTGCAAAACGACCGTTGGTTTTCAGTACTTTGAAATGCGTTGTTGCTTTGCGGCCGCCATTGTCGTCCGTTGCCGCAACGGGCTTGTTTCTCAGTCGGTCGTGTGTCAGCCAATGTACCAAAGTTCCATTTTGCTGTGTTGGCTCGCCTTCGACCACCGCAATGAATGTTTGTTGCACAGCACCTTTGTGCCAATCGCTGTTCAAACGTTTGAAAGCCTCGTCGGATTTGGCAAACAGCAACAAGCCTGACACTTCGCGGTCGAGCGGATGCACCAACAAGACGTTGGCCTCTTTCTGATGTCGCGCCACATGTTCGCACGCAATGCTGTAGGCTGTCTCTTTGCCTGCGGTCGCTCCGCTCTGACTGATGACGCCATATTTCTTATCGACAATCAGCAAATCGTTGTCTTCGAACACAATACGAATCTTGTTGTTCGGATTTGGCGCATGTTCGCCTATGGCGCGTACGGCTACGGTGTCGCCGGCGTGCAACACGGTATCGAAAGCGGTGGTTACTCGCCCATTGACAGCCACTTGCCGATGCGCTAAGTACGATTTGATGGTGCTGCGGCTTTTGTCGGACAACTGCTCCGTCAAAAAGTTGAACAAGGTTGTCTTGTCCGTAACCCGCAACAACGATTCTTTTTGTTTCTTTCTATATGGTACTGACACGTCGTTCTCCTATTCGTTTATGATAAAAATCTCTTCGTTCGGCTTGTGCATCAAATACTCTTCGCGCGCAAATGTTTCCAAATTTTCGAGGCTGGAATTGAGTGCTTCGAGTTTGGCCTGGTTGGTTGCGATGTTTTGTTTGTAAAAAGCAATCTCTTTTTGCAAATCGGCAATTTTTCGACGTGTATGCATACGGTCTATCAGACTGTTTCCGTCAAAAAATGTAATGTACACACCAAACGCCAACAGCGTAACAATGTACTTGTTGGTAAATAACAGTTTGATTTTTCGACCAAAACCATTCATGCGCGATGCTTCCAAATCCAATCTGCAAAGATACTAAAAAAATATATTGATACTACCATTTGTGGCAGAAAACACAAAATATAGGTAAAAACTGTGATTTGTCGGCAAAAAATTGTATCTTTGCACACTCGCTTAAAAAGTTTTTCGTATGGAGCAATATATCGTATCGGCACGTAAATATCGTCCGGCAACGTTCAAATCGGTAGTAGGGCAGGAGGCTTTGACGACGACACTGAAAAACGCCATCGCCACCAACCATTTGGCGCACGCCTACCTGTTTTGCGGTCCGCGTGGCGTGGGTAAAACCACTTGCGCACGCATATTCGCCAAAACCATCAACTGTGCGCATCCTACGCCCGATGGCGAGGCCTGCAACGAATGCGAATCGTGCCGCGGATTCAACGAACAACGCTCGTTCAATATTCACGAACTCGATGCTGCCTCGAATAACTCGGTGGACGACATCCGATCGTTGGTCGAACAGGTGCGCATACCGCCGCAAGTCGGCAAATACAGCGTCTATATCATCGACGAGGTGCACATGCTCTCGACCGCCGCATTCAACGCCTTTCTGAAAACGCTGGAAGAACCGCCTTCGTATGCCATATTCATATTGGCCACCACCGAAAAACACAAAATCATTCCGACCATCTTGTCGCGATGCCAAATCTACGACTTTAACCGCATTCGCATCGACGACGCTGTGAAACATTTGCAGTATGTCGCTCAAAACGAGGGCGTTACAGCCGAACCCGAAGCACTGAACGTCATCGCCCAAAAAGCCGATGGCGCCATGCGTGATGCGCTCTCTATATTCGACCAAGTGGTGAGTTTTTGCGGCGGAAATGTTACCTATCAGAGCGTTATCGAAAATCTGAATGTGCTCGACTACGATTACTATTTCCGCCTGACCGATTATTTCATGGCCGGACACGTTACGCACTGCCTCGTGATGTTCGACGAGATTTTGCGCAAAGGTTTCGATGCTCAATATTTTATCTCGGGCTTGGCCGAACATTTCCGCAATCTGCTGGTGGCGCGCGATGCCGTTACCAAACCCTTGCTCGAAGTGGGCGCCACCGTGGCCGACAACTATGTGGCACAAGCACAGCGTTGCCCGATACCGTTTTTGTATAAAGCCTTGGAAATAACCAACGAATGCGACCTGAATTATCGCGTCAGTCGGAATAAACGCTTGTTGGTGGAACTGACACTGATACGCCTATGCCAACTGACCAACGCCGCCGTAACGCCTGAACCTGCTCCAACAGATGTCATCAAACCGCTGCCGCAGCCGACCAACGCTCCGCAGCCCGCACCGAAACCTGTTTCGCAGCCCATGCAACCTCAGCCGGCAACTCAGCCTGCGCAGCCGTCTGCTCAACCTCAGCCGGCACCGAAACCGGTAGCCCCGGCACTTCCCAAAAATAAATATGGTGGTGTGTCGATAGCAACTCTGACGACCGAAAAAAAAGTCGATGTGCCTGCTCCGGAATCGCCTGTGGTTGCCACAATTCCGGTGTCGGAAAAACGGCGTAACGCTTTTACGGAATACGATTTTGTTTCCGCTTGGAAAGCGTTTGCCGATACCTTGCACGACGATGCGCATACTGCCAACACAATGCTCAACTTTTTGCCAATCAAAGAGTCGGACGAATTTTATAATATCTTTGTATTCAATACGTTGCAGCAAAAAGAATTGGAAAAATATCGGAACGACATCATCGCATGGTTGCACCAACGCTTGGGAAACGACTTCGCCGATTTTGCCGTGCGCATCCAAGAACAGCAGATCGACGAGGCTTTCACACCCGAAGAACGATTTGCCAAAATGCGCCGGCAAAATGCTCACTTCGATGCTCTATCGCAACAATTAGGTTTGGAACTGAAATAATTAAATTGCTTAAAATCAGAATATTATGTCAAATAAACAAGACCCGTTTGAATTCGACGACAGCGAAGCCGTCAGATTTATACTCGAAACATTGTCGGACGAAACAAAACAACATGTGACCGACGACGATGTGCAATATGTACTCGATGTGCTGTGCGAATACTACGATAAAAATCATCTGATGGACAGCGACTCCGCCGATGACGAAGCCGCGATTGCCGAAGACGATATGCACAACTACATTTGGAGTGTCATCAAAAAAGAAAACGTGGTACAACTCACCGAGGACGATTTGCAGGAGATTCTCGACGGCGAATTTGAATACGGCAAACACATCGGCATTTACACCGAAGCCTGATGAAACACATCGGATATTATATATTGTATGCCGTGCTGTGGTTGGTGTCGCTACTGCCGTTGCGGCTGCTGTATCTGTTTTCCGATTTTTGCTATGTCGTTGTATATTATGTTGTTAGGTATCGCGTCAAAGTAACGCGCACCAACTTGCGCAACGCTTTCCCCGACAAAAGCGATGCCGAACGACTCGCTATCGAACGGCGTTTCTACCGCCATTTATGCGACTATGCGTTCGAAACATTGCGCATGATGCACATGGACGAACGTGAAATCGGCCGACACATCGTTTTCGAAAACACCGCATTGCTCGAACATTATGCCGCCGAAGGACGTAATGTGTTCGCCGTTTTTGGCCATTACGGCAATTGGGAATGGGTCTGCTCGTTGCCGTTGCATCTGCACGGAATGAGTGTATCTACGCTCTATAAAACACTGAAAAACAGTGCAATGGATCGGTTTTTTATACACTTGCGATCGCGTTATGGTACGCATTGTTATGCTCGAAAACAGGTGTTGCGCGGCATCGTCGAACTGAAACGCTTGGGCAAACCGTTTGTCATGGCGTTCATCGCCGACCAAACACCGTCGCCGGGCAATGCGCACTATTGGACTACATGGCTCCGACAAGACACACCTTTTTTGACCGGTTGGGAGCAAATAGCCCGCAAACAAAACGAACCGGTGGTTTTCTTGGCAGTGAAAAAAGTGAAGCGCGGGCACTATGTCTGCCGCTTGGAACCGCTGTGCGATAATCCGCAAACAACGCCGCCAAATGCTTTGGTCGAAAAATACGCACGGCGTATGGAACAAAATATCGATGAAAATCCGGCTTGGTGGCTGTGGTCGCACAAACGTTGGAAACATCAACGCCCAAATATATGCAGATGAAAACGGCTGTCGTCATACTCAACTACAACGGCGAAACGTTGCTGCGCACGCTGCTGCCCACAGTGCTTGCGCATTCGCCGCAGGCCGAAGTCATCGTGGCCGACAACGCCTCGACCGATGGCTCGTTGCCATTGTTGCAACAGACTTTTCCGCAAGTGCGACTCATCGCGCTGTCAAAAAATTATGGTTTCGCCGAAGGCTACAATCGCGCACTCGCACAAGTCGATGCCGACTACTTTGTGCTGCTCAACTCCGATGTCGAAGTGACGGCGCATTGGCTCGAACCGCTAATCGACTACATGGAACACCATGCCGATGTGGCAGCATGTCAGCCGAAAATAATGAGTTACACCGACCGTACAAAATTTGAATATGCCGGCGCGTGTGGCGGCTACATCGATGCTTTGGGCTATCCGTTTTGCCGCGGACGCATCCTGGCAACGGTCGAAACCGACAATGGTCAGTACGACTCGGTGGCAGCACTTTTTTGGGCGTCGGGAGCGTGTCTGTTGGTGCGTGCCGACAAATTTCGCGAAGTCGGCGGCTTGGACGCCCGTTTTTTTGCCCACATGGAGGAAATCGACCTATGCTGGCGTCTGCAGGCGCGTGGCAGCCGCATCGTATGCATACCGCAAAGCACGGTGTATCACATCGGCGCAAAAACGCTGGCCAAAGAACATCCGATGAAAACTTACCTCAACTTTCGCAACAATTTGCTGATGATATACAAAAACATGCCGACCGCAGCGAAGGTGTTGGCTGCGCGCGTGGTGCTCGATTGGGTGGCGGCGGCGCATCTGTTGTGTCAGGGTAAATGGCAGAATTTTTGGGCGGTGCTGCGTGCGCAAAAAGATTTTTTCGTTATGCGCAAACATTTTTCCAAAGATCGTCAAAAAAATATACAATCTACTGTCAATCAAAATATTGGTGGCGTGCTGCACGGTAGCATTTTGTGGCAGTATTACGTCTGCCGTCGCACTGTGGCACGCAAATTGCAAGGGTTATGATATGCAAAAAAACAGATGGTGCATAATTTTTTTGCCGAAATTTGCTGATAACATAAAAAAATAGTAATTTTGCACAATCATTTTTGCTTAATACGTTTAACTTATAACACTTATCATCATGAAAAAAATTGCTGTATTTGCAATGTTGTTCGTAGCAATGATGGCCACGGCACAAGAAAACCAAGTCGTTGAATTTAACGAGCGCACCCACGATTTCGGTACGGTAAAACAAGAAGATGGCGACATTTACACGACGTTTACGTTTGTCAACCAATTTGCTTCGCCTATTACGCTGAAAAGCGTGAAAGCATCGTGCGGTTGCACCACACCCGAATGGAGCCACGAACCGATAGCACCAAACGCTACGGGCACTATTCGTGTGAAATACGCTGCCGCAACGCGTCCGGGCAGTTTCACCAAATCCATCACGGTAGTGTTGACCAACGGTTCGGAAGACTTCACCGAAATGCTGTACATCAAAGGTAATGTGCAACCCAAACCGGCTGAACCGGCTCCCGCACAATAATCCACTGCGGAACTATCGTTGGTCGGCGACTATTGGGTCGGTCAAACATCTTTTTACTGAGGGGAAAAGTCGCTACACAATCTTTTTCCCCTCTTTTGTGTAAACACATGGTTGCAACTCCGGCAGTTGCAACAACAAAAACTTCAAGCGTATGAAACGGATTCTCGTCGTTGGCATATTGATGGCGGTGTGTGGCGCGGGCTTGTGGGCTCAGCGTCAGGCCGAATGCCGATTTGTCGAAACAGAGTATGATTTTGGGCGGATAAACGAGGACGGCGGCACGGTGTCGCATCGGTTCCTATTCGTCAATACCGGTCTTGCACCACTGACCATACAACGGGTAACGGCATCGTGCGGTTGCACTACGCCCGATTGGACGCGCGAGACGATTCTGCCAAACGATTCCGGCAGCGTAACACTGACATTCGACCCGCTTGACCGCCCCGGACATTTTCAGAAAAGCGCACGCGTGGAACTCGTGAGCGAAGGCATCACTCTGGTCGAAATGCTCGACATCACCGGTGTGGTAGAACCGCGCGCCGAAACGCTCGAAAATGCCTATCCTTACCATTTCGGCGATGTCTATTTGCGCGCTACGGTGGTGGCGTTCGATACCATTGTCAAGGGCAATGTGCCCGAACGGACATTGGAAGTGGCTAATGCCACGGCCGAACCGCTGCGCATCGACTTCGATGCTCCGGAATATGTGGTCGTCGATGCACCGACGGTGTTGAAACCCAACGAAACAACGTATATCACACTGAAATATTTGTCGCATCGGAATGCAGCGTGGGGCTATGCTCGCGATAAGGTAGTGTTGCGCGTGAACGGCGACCCCGTGGGCGATATGTCGGTACAAGCAGTGTTGGTCGAGGATTTCGGCACATTGACCGCCGCCGAGCGTCTTACTGCACCGATTGCTGTTTTGTCCGACAAGGTGATTGATATGGGTGAGTTGTGCATCGGCAAAAAACACACCGTAACGCTGACGTTGACCAATGCCGGCATCGATGTGTTGCAAGTGCGTGCCATTGTGTCGGGCAGCAGTTACCTCGCTGCCGAGGCTGCTAAACTGCGTGTAAAAAGTGGTAAAACTACAAAAGTGAAAATTACGGTCGATGCCGCCAATTTGCAACCATACACATTCGTAAAAACATTGCAACTGATAACCAACGACCCGACAAATCCGTCGCAACTCTTTACGGTGAAGTGGCAAACCGTCAGATAATCAATTAGATAAATGAACTGAAAATAAAACGAAATATGTCGGAACATATTGAAAATGATAAGGCATTCCCCGGATTGACGGTCAATTCGGGCATTGAACAGCCGCCGATGGTCAATCCGTATTTGAAAAAGCGGGTTCGGCGCGTGCAATACTCCACCGACGAGTTTGTGGCCGGTATTTTGCGCGGCGATGTGTCGGTGTTGAGTCAGGCGGTAACGTTGGTCGAGAGCACCAATCCCGACCATTACCGACAAGCGCAGGAGGTGGTCGAAAAATGTTTGCCGCATGCCGGCCGTTCGGTGCGTATCGGCATAACGGGCGTTCCGGGCGCCGGCAAAAGCACCTTTATCGAGGCGTTGGGCATGGAGTTGGTCAATCAGGGGCATAAGTTGGCGGTGTTGGCCATCGACCCGAGCAGCGAACGATCGCGTGGCAGCATACTTGGCGACAAAACCCGTATGGAGGAACTTTCCACTGCCCCGACGGCCTTTATTCGTCCTTCGCCATCGTCGGGATCGTTGGGCGGCGTAGCACGCAAAACACGCGAAACGATAGTGCTGTGCGAAGCAGCCGGCTTCGATACGGTATTTGTCGAAACAGTGGGAGTGGGACAATCCGAAACGGCCGTACACAGCATGGTCGATTTCTTCTTGCTGATACAGTTGGCCGGTACCGGCGACGAATTGCAAGGCATCAAACGTGGCATCATGGAGATGGCCGACGGCATTGCCATCAATAAGTGCGATGGCAACAATACCGAAAAATCGCAGTTGGCGGCACGACAGTTCCGCAACGCGTTGCATCTGTTCCCCAAACCGGAATCGGGTTGGGATCCGCAGGTGCTGACCTGTTCGGCTTTCCACAAAATCGGTATTCCGGAGGTCTGGAAAATGATAAATGACTATATTGCCTTTACGAAAGGTAATGGCTATTTCGACGAAAAACGCCACCGACAAAGCAAATATTGGATGTACGAAACTATCAATCAGACATTGCAAAATAGTTTTTATCACAATCCGACCATCGAAACGATGTTGGAAGCGTACGAACGGCAGTTGGCCGACAACAGTATATCGTCGTTTGTGGCGGCAAAAAAATTGTTAGATCTCTATTTTTCGGCGCATTAACATTTTGGCAGATGGCACATACGCATAATCACACGCATGAGCACGCGCACAACAGCGGCAACAATATCGCTGTGGCATTCTTGTTGAATTTGTTGTTTACCATCATCGAACTTGTGGGCGGCTTTCTGACGAACAGTGTTGCCATATTGAGTGATGCGTTGCACGACTTTGGCGATTCGGTGTCGCTGGCCTTGGCTTGGTATTTCGACCGCTTGGCCAAACATTCGCCGAATGCACGCTATTCGTATGGTTATAAGCGCTTTGCACTACTTGGCGCACTTATCAATGCCACGGTGTTGCTGTGCGGCTCGGTGGTCATTATTGTCGAAAGTGTGCAGCGTATCGTCGAACCGCAGCCGGTGCAGGCACATGGCATGTTGTGGTTGGCAGTGCTTGGCGTTATCATCAACGGCATTGCCGTGTTGCGCACGCGCAAAGGTGCCGGTGTCAACGAACGCGTTGTATCTCTGCACATGCTCGAAGATGTGTTGGGCTGGCTGGCCGTGTTGGTCGTATCGGTGGTGATGCTGTTTGTCGATGTGCCGGTGTTAGACCCGATTTTGTCGGTCGGCGTGTCGCTGTTTGTGCTGTATAATGTGGTGCGCAATTTGTGGCTGACGTTCAACGTGATGCTGCAAGGCGTGCCACGGGAGGTCGATTACGAACATATCCGTCGGTGCTTGCAGCAAATCGATGGTGTGTGCGACGTGCACGACCTGCATGTGTGGAGTCTCGACAGCGAATACAACGTGTCGAGCATGCACATCGTGGTGCCAGACAATGCCGATTGGAACGATTTGCAACGCATAAAACAAGCGGCTAAACGCTTGCTCGCCGACGAACACATTGCACATACGACCGTGGAATTTGAACGACAAAACGAAGAATGTCAACCTTGCAACTAATGTGGATAACTTATTTTGGAAACCTGAATATTTTGTTGTAACTTTGCCGAAATTCTAAACCACCCAAATATTTATTCCTATGCTGATTATTGGTATTGCCGGTGGCACCGGCTCCGGAAAAACGACCGTAGTGCGCAAAATCATCGAACAACTGCCGGCCGGCGAAGTCGCTGTTTTGCCACAAGACTCCTACTATCGCGATGCTTCTGATTTGCCGCTCGAGGAACGCCTGCAAATCAATTTCGACCACCCCGATTCGGTCGAATTCGAGTTGCTCATCAAGCACGTCAAAGACCTAAAAGCGGGCAAAAGCATCGAACAACCTATCTATTCGTATGTTACTTGCACGCGTGCCGAGGAAACCATACGCGTCAACCCGAGCGAAGTGGTCATCATCGAAGGCATTTTGGTGCTGACACACCCGAAACTGCGCGATTTGATGGACATGAAAGTCTTTGTCGATGCCGATGCCGACGATCGGCTGATGCGCGTGATTAAACGCGACATTGTCGAACGCGGACGCTCGGTCGATAGAGTGATGGAACGCTACGAATGTACTGTCAAACCGATGCACGAGCAATTTATCGAACCATCGAAACGCTATGCCGACCTCATCGTGCCGCAAGGTGGAAATAATCAAGTGGCTATCAATCTGTTAACACAGCACATCGCACGCGAACTGAATGCCAAACACAAAAATAAATAGGCTATGTTAGACCTAAACACGATTGATAAAATTCTTTTCCTCGACATCGAGACAGTGCCGCAAACGGCATCGCTCGATGAAATGACACCCGAGTTGCAGGCGTTGTGGAACGAAAAATTCAACGCCCTCCGCCGACGCATGCCCGACCGTTATGACGCCGATGCAACGGCCGAATATGCCTTTCGCAATGGCGGTGGCATTTATAGCGAATTTGCCAAAATCGTTTGCATTTCGGTGGGCATCGTTTACAACAAAGACGGACAACGGCACATGCGGGTCAAATCGTTTGCCGGCGACAACGAAGCGCACTTGTTGCGCGACTTTGCCGCCATGGCCGGCACTTTCCTCACTACGCACGAACACCGTATCTGCGGACACAATGTCAAAGAGTTTGATGTGCCATTCATCTGCCGACGTATGCTGATTAACGGCATTGCCTTGCCGGCTTTCCTCGATTTGTCGGGCGCAAAACCGTGGAAAACGCCGCTCATCGACACGATGGAACTGTGGCGTTTTGGCGATTACAAAAGTTTCACCTCGCTCAAATTGCTGTGTGCCATTTTTGGCATCCCCACACCAAAGGACGACATCGACGGCAGCCAAGTGGCCGATGTCTATTACAACGACCACGATGTGCAACGCATCGCATTCTATTGCGAAAAAGATGTGGTGGCTACGGCGCAAGTGTTTCTGAAAATGAACGGCGGCGAGACTATCGATACCGAAAACATCACACACGTCGCTGAGTGATAATACGCTGACAGATAACTGATTACACTAAAAATGAAGGCGGAGTTTCCTTGTGAGAACTCCGCCTTCGATTATTGTTTGCCGGACAATTGGTTACTTGGCGTAACTTACGGCGCGCGTTTCGCGTATTACCGTAATTTTGACTTGTCCAGGATAAGTCATCTCGTCCTGAATTTTCTTGGCAATGTCGTACGACAGTGTCTCGACAGCCTTGTCGTCCACTCGGTCGGCACCGACGATGACGCGCAATTCGCGCCCGGCCTGAATGGCGTATGTTTTGACAACGCCGGGGTAGGAGAGTGCCAATTTTTCGAGGTCGTTCAAACGCTTGATGTATGCCTCTACAATTTCGCGCCGTGCGCCCGGTCGTGCGCCCGAAATGGCATCGCATATTTGCACGATTGGTGCAATCAGTGTTTGCATCTCAACCTCGTCGTGGTGCGCACCGATGGCGTTGCAAATGTCCGGTTTTTCCTTGTATTTTTCGGCCAAATTCATACCGAGTATGGCGTGTGGCAATTCGGGTTGGTCGTCGGGCACTTTGCCTATGTCGTGCAACAAGCCGGCGCGTTTGGCTTTTTGCGGATTTAGTCCGAGTTCGGCGGCCATCACGGCGCAAAGATTGGCCGTTTCGCGGGCGTGTTGCAACAGGTTTTGACCATACGACGAACGGTATTTCATTTTACCTACCAAACGAATCAAATCGGGGTGCAGACCATGTATGCCCAAATCGATGGCGGTACGTTTGCCCACTTCGGCAATCTCTTCCTCGACTTGTTTGCGTGTTTTGGCCACAACTTCTTCGATGCGTGCCGGGTGAATGCGTCCATCGACCACCAATTGGTGCAGTGCAAGGCGTGCTATCTCGCGGCGCACAGGGTCGAAACCCGACAGCACGATGGCGTCCGGCGTGTCATCGACAATGATTTCGACACCGGTGGCGGCCTCCAATGCGCGGATGTTGCGTCCCTCACGGCCGATGATGCGTCCTTTCACTTCGTCGGATTCGAGGTTGAATACCGTTACCGAATTTTCGATGGCGGTTTCGGTGGCTACACGTTGTATGGTTTGCACAATGATGCGTTTAGCCTCTTTGTTGGCGGTCATTTTGGCCTCCTCCATCATCTCGTTCACATAGGCCATGGCTTCGGTTTTGGCCTCGTCTTTGATGTTTTCGATGAGTTGAGCCTTGGCTTGCTCGGCCGACAGACCCGAGATTGTCGCCAATTTTTCGGTGGCTTGAAAATGCAGTTTTTCCAATTCCTGCTTTTTCTCATCGACAAGTTGCAGTTGCTTGTCCAAATTCTCTTTGATGGCATCTACTTCGTTTTGGCGTCGTTGCAGTTCGCCTTGGCGTTGGTTGAGTTCGTTTTGGCGTTGATTGATCGACTGCTCGCGTTGTTGCAGGCGCGATTCTGCCTGTTTGGCGCGACTTTCGCTCTCTTGCACTTTGGCGTTGCGTTCGGCCACCTCTTTTTCGAAGTCGGCTTTGAGGTTCAAAAATTTCTCTTTGGCTTCCAGCATTTTGTTGCGTTTCAGCGTTTCAGCGTCTTCTTCGGCTTTTTTCAAAGTGTTTGCCACACGCCCTTTGATGGCCATGTGTGTGATGAACCATCCTAACGCGCCGCCGCCGGCCAATGCTGTAACAGAAATGATGATAAATGTGGTACTCATAATTTTTGGTTGTTATTTAATATATTGTGTAAAAATTTTGTTTTCTCGCGTCCGTGCACAAGCGTGACTTGCACATACGGTTTGGTGCCGACAAGTGTGGCGCGGTTCCCTTGCTGCAGAAAAACAAAATTTTGGAATCACATCCGATGTGCGGTATCTACTCTTCGGCGATAACGCGGTCGATTATCTCCGACCATTCGTGTATCTTGGCGAGCAGACCATCGGTTTGCGAAAGTCGCGATTCGTATTCAATGGCTTTTTCCAAAGCGACGAGCGTCAGAATAAGACGATAGTCGGCTTTTGGAAAGGTGTTATTGAAAAAATCTATGCGTTGGTTCAACTTGCGTGCCGCTTCGCGATAGACAAATTCTTCCTCGGGTTTTACCTTCATGTGGAGTTTTTGTCCGGCAATGGATAGTGTGATGTTTTGTTCTCCTTTTTCCATTATAGCGGCGTCAGTCTTTCAGCAATTCCAAACAATTGTCTATTTCCTGCACGAAATTTGAAATGCGGCGATAGGCTTTTTTCTTGTCGGCTTCCGAAAAACCTACCATGCGTGCCATTTTCAAATTGTTGTAATTCGCGCGTAATTCCACAATTTCTTTGGTCGCCATCAACAGGTTGTCTTGGGTTTCGGCGAGTTGTGTTTCCAGCGTTTGTACGCGTTTTTGGGCGTTTTCGTACAAAAAAATCAGCCGTTCCAACTTCGTGGTGAACTCGTTTGCAGCCTGTTGGTGAACCTTTTCCATTGTTGAATAAATATTCGTACAAAGGTACGATATTTTTTTTGTAAATACAAATGTTTTCGCAAAAATATTTTTTTTGCTCATTTGCTTGCATATTTGGCAAAATACGACTATTTTTGTAATTCGTTTACAACCGATTGCTGCGGTTGGCGTAACGTGCTTTGAATCGTATATTTAATCAATTTTATTATTAACTAAAAATCTATTATTTATGTGGTTATTTAATTCTTCTGTGGGAAGAAAAGTCGTGATGAGTGTCTCGGGCGCTGCTCTCGTGTTGTTTCTCTTGTTCCATGGCGCCATGAATTTGGTGGCAATCATTTCGGAAGAGGGTTACAACATGATTTGCGAATTTTTGGGAGCAAATTGGTATGCTTTGGTTGGAACACTCGGTTTGGCATTTTTGACGGTGGTGCATATTGTGTATGCGTTCATCTTGTCGGTGCAGAATTATCGTGCGCGCGGTCGTGAACGTTATGCCGTAACCGACCGTCAGGAAAGTGTCGAGTGGGCATCGAAGAATATGTTGGTGCTCGGGTTCATCATTTTGTGCGGCTTGTCGTTGCACTTGTTCAACTTTTGGTACAAAATGCAGTTTACCGAAATTATGCATTCGGCCGGTGCAAGCATCAACGACATTGCATTGGCTACCAATGGCGTACATTGGATAAAAGAGACGTTTGCCTGCCCGGTTTATGTCGTTCTGTATCTGCTTTGGCTTAGTGCCATCTGGTTTCATCTGACGCACGGTGTTTGGAGCGCCTTGCACACACTTGGTTGGAACAACAACATTTGGATGCCGCGCATCAAGTGCATCGGCAACATCGTTTCGACGTTGGTAGTGTTGATGTTTGCTGCGGTAGTGGTTTACTACTTCGGCTTGTCGTTGGGAGCAAGTTGCATGTTATCGTAAAAAATAAATTACACAATAAATTATATGGCAAAGAAAAAAGAAAGTGCGGTAGAAACGGCTGTGTCGGCTGTTGAAACAGTGGTAAAAACTGTGCGCAAACGAGTAGAGAAAGTGGTTCAGGACGAAACCACCAAAGAGGCTGTCGAAGCAGCCAAAAACGCTGCCGAAAAAGTGGCTCGCGCTACAAAAAAAGCAGTCGAAACGGTCGTTGCTGACGACGAGTATGTTACTGCCAAAATTCCGGAAGGACCTTTGGCCGAAAAATGGACAAATTACAAGGCACATCAAAAATTGGTGAATCCGGCCAACAAACGCCGTCTCGACATTATTGTCGTTGGTACGGGACTTGCCGGCGCTTCGGCAGCTGCCACGCTGGGCGAACTCGGGTTCAATGTGTTGAATTTCTGTATTCAGGATTCGCCGCGCCGTGCGCATTCTATCGCTGCACAGGGTGGTATCAATGCGGCTAAAAACTATCAGAATGATGGCGACTCGGTGTATCGTTTGTTCTACGACACGATTAAGGGTGGCGACTATCGCGCCCGCGAAGCCAATGTGTATCGTTTGGCCGAAGTGTCGAACAATATTATCGACCAATGTGTAGCGCAAGGTGTGCCTTTTGCGCGTGAATACGGCGGCCTGCTCGACAATCGTTCGTTCGGTGGAGCACAAGTGTCGCGCACGTTCTATGCCAAAGGACAAACCGGCCAACAACTGCTGTTGGGCGCCTATTCGGCATTGAGCCGTCAGATTAAAAAAGGTACGGTGAAAATGTACACACGCCACGAAATGTTGGATGTGGTTGTAATCGACGGTCGGGCACGCGGCATCATTGCACGCAATTTGGTGACGGGCAAAATCGAACGTTTCTTCGCTCATGCAGTCGTTGTTGGCTCGGGTGGTTACGGCAACACGTTCTTCCTTTCGACCAACGCTATGGCTTCGAACGGTTCGGCTGCCATGCAAATGTATCGCAAAGGTGCCTATTTCGCAAATCCGTGTTTTGCACAGATTCACCCGACATGTATTCCGGTACACGGCGAATTCCAATCGAAACTGACGCTGATGTCGGAATCGCTGCGCAACGATGGCCGCATTTGGGTGCCGAAAAAGAAAGAAGATGCTGAGGCTATACGTGCCGGCAAGAAAAAACCGACCGATATTCCCGACGAAGATCGCGATTTCTATTTGGAGCGTCGCTATCCGGCGTTCGGCAACTTGGTGCCGCGCGACGTGGCTTCGCGTGCAGCCAAAGAGCGTTGCGATGCCGGTTTCGGCGTTAATGCTACGGGTTTGGCGGTTTATTTGGACTTCAAATACGCCATCGAACGCTTGGGCAAAGATGTGGTAGAACAAAAGTATGGCAACCTGTTCCAGATGTACGAAAAAATTGTCGATGACAATCCGTACGAAACCCCGATGATGATTTTCCCGGCCATTCACTACACGATGGGTGGCATTTGGGTCGATTACGAGCTGCAAACGTCCATCAAAGGCTTGTTCTGCATAGGCGAGGCCAACTTCTCCGACCACGGCGCCAACCGCTTAGGTGCATCGGCGTTGATGCAGGGCTTGGCCGATGGCTACTTTGTGCTGCCTTACACCATTCAGAACTATTTGGCCGACCAAATTCAGGTACCGCGCATGAGCACCGAATTGCCCGAATTTGTCGAAGCCGAAAAGGCCGTGAATGCCAAAATCGACAAACTGATGGCCATCCAAGGCGAACGCTCGGTAGATAGCATTCACCGCGAACTCGGCTTGATAATGTGGGATTTTGTAGGCATGGCACGTACGGCCGATGGCCTGAAAACGGCTCTCGAAAAAATCAAAGCCTTGAAGAAAGTGTTCTGGACAGAAGTGTATATTCCCGGTTCGCGCAACGACTTGAATGTCGAATTGGAGAAAGCGCTACGCTTGGCCGATTTCTTGGAGATTGGCGAACTGATGGCGCGCGATGCTCTCAATCGCGAAGAGTCGTGCGGCGGTCACTTCCGCGAGGAGTACCAAACTCCTGAAGGCGAAGCCTTGCGTCAAGATGATAAATTCTCGTACGTTTCGTGCTGGAAATATATGGGCGAAGGTCAAGAACCCAAACTACTGAAAGAAAAATTGGATTACGAATTTACGGAACGTAAGACTCGAAACTACAAAAACTAAACAACAATGGAAAAGACAATCAATATCACTCTGAAAGTATGGCGTCAGGCCGGCCCGAAAGCAAAAGGTCGTTTCGAAACGTACAAGTTGAACAACATTTCGACCGATAGTTCGTTTCTCGAAATGCTCGACGTATTGAATGAACAGTTGGTGCGCGAGCGCAAAGAACCGGTGGCTTTCGACCACGATTGCCGCGAAGGTATTTGCGGTATGTGCTCGCTCTATATCAATGGTCATCCGCATGGCCCCGATGGCGGCGTTACAACCTGTCAACTGCACATGCGTAAATTCAAAGATGGTGAAACCATCACGGTTGAGCCTTGGCGCTCGCACGCATTCCCCATCATCAAAGACTTGATGGTGGACCGCGGCGCTTACGACAAAATTATGCAGGCCGGCGGTTATGTGTCGGTCAACACCGGCGGTGTACCCGATGCCAACGCTATCCCGATCCCGAAAGCCAAAGCCGACGAGGCTATGGATGCTGCCTCGTGCATCGGATGTGGCGCTTGCGCTGCTGCGTGCAAAAATGGTTCGGCTATGTTGTTTGTGGCTGCCAAAGTCAGTCAGTTGGCATTGTTGCCGCAAGGCAAAGTGGAGGCTGCTGCGCGCGCCAAAGCCATGTTGGCCAAAATGGACGAACTCGGATTTGGCAACTGCACCAACACAGGTGCTTGCGCTGCCGAATGTCCGAAAAATGTGTCGTTGAGCCATATCGCACGTTTGAATCGCGAGTTTATTTGCGCCAAACTGAAAGATTAATAGCAGACGTTTGTATAGTCAACGGAGTTGTCGTTTGAGGCAACTCCGTTGTTTTTTGTCGTTCCGGCCATAAGAAAAGTCCACACTCGCAAGCGTGGACTTTGTGCTGTATGTACGGATGAGATTACAACTACTTGATTATCAATGCAACAGCATAGGCAGCCATGCCTTCGCACCGTCCTACGAAACCGAGTTGCTCGGTAGTGGTGGCTTTGATGGAAACGGCATCGGGGGCAATGCTCATGGTTTGTGCCAAACAGTGTTGCATCGCCGGAATATGCGGATTGATTTTGGGGGCTTCGGCGCATACGGTGCAGTCGATGTTACCAACGGTATAACCTTTGTCGTGTAGCAATTTCACTGTTTGTCGCAGCAGAATTTTACTATCGATGTTTTCGTACTCGTCGGCTGTGTCGGGAAAATGGTAACCGATGTCGCGCAGGTTGGCTGCTCCGAGCAGCGCATCGCATATAGCGTGAATCAGTACATCGGCATCGCTATGCCCGAGCAGCCCGAATGGCGCATCGATTTTGATGCCGCCGAGCCACAAATCGCGCCCTTCGACGATTTTATGTACGTCGTATCCCATTCCTATTCTGAACATATTGCAAAAGTCTAAAAAAACAGAAACGTGGCAAGCCGCGTTTCTGTCGGGTTAAACGATGATTGTGCGTTAGTTTTTGTTGCGGTCGGCCAATGCTTTGATGCCGTCCACATCGAACGACAGCGAGAAACGTAGCGTTTGGTCGAGCGGGTTGTTTTGCGCTACCGACAGCACATAACCGACATCGAGACGGAACGCCGACAAGCGGAAACCGGCACCGAACGTGAAATATTTGCGGTTGCCTTTGTTTTTGGCTTCGTTGTGGTAACCTACGCGACCGAAAAATTGCTCGTTGTAAGCATATTCCAAACCGATGCCGAAGTTAATTTCCTGAAATTCCTCTTTGGCACCGCCCGGCGCATCGGCAAACGACCAAAAAACGCCCTTCATCGACGAGATGTCGGTATATTCTGGGTCGGTCATCGTCCAAGTGCTTTCGTCGTCGGGGTTGTAGTTTTTCGCAAATTTCGATTTGCGCGACGGTACCAACAGTTTGTCGGCTTCGAAGTTGAAACTCAAGCGGTTGTAGCGGTCGAACGGCAGCAGGTACGACACGCCCAAACGGAGGTCGGTGGGCAAAAAGTTGCTGGTGTTGTCTTTGTCGTACGAGATTTTTGTGCCGAGGTTCGAAATGTTGAAACCGAATGCAAATTTCGAAGTTCCCATACGGATGTCAATCGGCAATTCGTAGTAGCCGTTGATGTCGGCGCCAAAAGCGTATCCGGGATAGTAATCCTCTTGGCGGGCGCTCAAGTCGGAACAGATGAAGCGGAATACGACACCCATCGAGAAGTGTTCGCTCAACATGCGTTCGTAGCCGGCGTCGAAGGCTATTTCGTAGGGTTTTACGCTGATAGGCGTTGCGTCAATATTGTCGCGCAAGTCGATTTTACCGAGCGAGAAGAAGCGCAACGAGGCCGAAACCGTACCGGCCAACTGACTGATTTGGTAGTAGCCGGAGAGGTAGGCCAAGTCGATGTCGCTGACGCCTAAACTGCGCAGCCAAGGTGTGTACGACATGGTGAATCCGGCACTGCTCGGCATTTGGGCGTATTTCGACGAGTTCCAATGTTGCGAGTTGTTGTCGGGAACGGTGGCTGTGCCTACGTCGCCCATACCGCCGGCCACAGCGTCGGGGCCGATGGACAGCGAAGGTACGCCGGTAATCAGCGGGTTCAGTAGATCGCTCACGTTGGAGGTGGTTTCAGCCGATACATACGCGGCACACACGAGTGCCATTGATAACAGGAATTTTTTCATAATCTTCTTTTTGTTGTTGATTTTGAGCATAGCGTTGCGGCTATGCGGTTATAGTTATAACGAATATTGTGCTGTATTATTGTTTTTTGACCATCAATTTTAACGTTTTTGATATATTTTCGCTGTCGGATACTTGTACGGTCATGCGTACGAGGTAGATTCCCGGACTGATGCCGCCGGCAAATGTCCAAACGAGTTCGGTGCGATTGTCGTAGGTCAGTACGGTTTGCTCGCCTGTGTAGATGACACGCCCGGCCAAGTCGGTAACGGTGGCTGTAACGCTCAGGGGTTGCTCGGGGCGGTCGTGTACATACACAAATGTGGCGGCGCTGCTTGCCGGATTCGGATAGACGAACATGTCGTAGAGATTCGGGCGCAAGCCGTGCACGACTTCGAAGTCGAGTTCGGCTGTCGATGAGTTGTTTTGCAAGTCCCACACGCGGAAGAATAGGTGATGTTTGCCTTCGGGCAGATTTGTGAATTGGTATTTTATCGTGCCGTTGGTGTATTCGCCAATGTTGGTTGTGTAGTACGAGTTGAGCACGGTTTCTTGCTGTGGGTCGTTGTCGAGTTTGAGCAAAATGTCGTGCCCGATACCGCTGCCAATGGCGTTGATGCCGCAGTCGTCCGAAACGTGCGCCACAAACAGCGGCGATTCGTTGGTCTTGTCGCCCGATTTGAACATTGGTGTGTTCAAATACATGTTTATTTGCGGTCCCTCATCGTCGGTGATGGCGTTAGGGTCTTCACCGCCGATGGCGAATTGTTCGTAGTAACCATTTGCCTCATAGTTATTTACGGTATCGACGGCGTAGTACACGATGCGTCCCGAACCGTAGTTGTAACGGATGTCTTTCGGTACGATAAAGTCGGCTGTAAATTGTCCGTCGGTAACGACTACCGAACCTATAAATAGGGTGCCGGAGCGGTCGGTAAATGTGTATGGAATCTTATCTTTGGTGGAAGTGGCATCGTTGCACAGCGTAACAATGGTTTCTTCTTTGTCGAACACTTGCAGTGCGACATAACCGTTGAAATCGGTGTCGACAGCGGTTTGTCCCTCGGGCGCAATGTGGCCGTAGATGCGTACTTGGCTCAGGGCTCTGATGGTGTCGGTGGATAGGTCGCCATCGGCATCGAAACGGGTGATGCTGTCGGTAACGACATCGTGTGTGGTTGCGTAGGCCAAGTGGAGCGCGGGGTCGCCCAATAGAGTGAAATTCATGCGGTTAGGATCTCCGAGGGCATTTTTTGCTTTGCGCATCACATCTCCAAAGCAGAACGGGCGTGATTGCTCGTCGCGTGCAAATATGTAGTTGGCAAATTGCAGATTGAGCCAGAAGTTGGGCTCGGCGTACACGGTGCGTGTGGTGGTGAACAGCGCAATGGCACCGCCATGCGAGTTGAGCAACAGCAGTTCACCGCCGCTTGGCGTGGTGTTGTCAAATCGACTGAAGTCGCAGGTGGCTGTAACAAACAACGGGTATTTCTCGTTGTACATGTTGACAATGCGGTCGTGTGTCAGTAGGCCTTCGTTTGCCCACTCGGTGTGTCCGCCGTGTCCCATGTAGTTTATCATCAACGTGCCGTTTTTGATGTAGTTGTCGAATAAATCGATGGCCAGCGGATAGGTTTCGCCCGATGCCGATACTTCTTGGGTGTAGGCGTCGAGGTAGAGTTTGCGCACCAACAGGTCGGGGTAGGTGTGCAGTGTTTTGTTGGCTACACTGTCGCAACTGCTGATGTGCAGGTTGTTGTCGCCATCGTCGGCTACGAATACGATTTGGTTTTTCCAACTGCCGGTGATTTGGTTTTCGAGGTAACTGATGGATTTGTCAACAGCGATGCGTGCCTGCTCTTGTGTGTGTACAGGCAGTCGCCCGATGCCGATGTCCATGGCGTCGGTAGTGATGGATTTGCCGTCGGTGTCGTCTAATAGAGCAAAATAGTCGTCGCACACATACGAGGCGGTGCCGTGAACCGAGTTCAGCGACTGAAACGTCAGCAGTTTGCCAAAGTCTTCCTGCACTTCGATGTGGCGGTTGTCGTAGCAGCCGTCGCCAAACAGCAGCAGATAACGTGGCATGTCGCTCTCGCCGGAAGCGCGGTCGTAAAACAGTTTCATCAACCGGCGATAGGCCGTGGCATCGGGCGTTCCCGACGAAAATTCGTTGTAAACCTGATTGACATCGACCACCTGCACGCTGAGGTTCTGAAAGGTGCGATGTGCCTCGGCCAAGCGCTCGGCTTCGGCTAAAAATTCGGTTGGCGCTATGATAATCATATCGCTTTGCGGTAGCGCATGCAGATTTTGATTGGCGATAGAACCGATAATCGTTGGCGATAGAAATGTGTCGCTTGTCGGGTCGATGGCGACATATTCTTTGAGTGTGCTGACGCTATCGACGAATGTTGCAACTCCGTTTGCGTACGACACTGCCATTCGCTTGATATCGAGCGGATTGCTGATGTCCCATACTTGGGTGGTGGCGGTTGTGCCGTCTATCGAAAAACGTTGTGCCGTGGCAGTGTATAGCGATTCGATGTTGCGAAAGAATAACGGTTCGTTGTTTGCGGGGCGCAGGCGCCGACGAACGTTTATTTCGAAAAAATTGAGCCAAGCCATGCCTGATTTGTCTTCGAAGTTAAGTGTTACTTGCAAAGCGTTGCCGGCTGTGGGCGTAAATTTGATGTCGGGCAGGGTGGAGGCCGTCTTGGCATATTCGTAAACGGGCGCATTGTAGAGGTCGGGCGTGGCGAGCGCTCCTATCTCCTTGTTGTTGATGGTGATGCCGATGCGCGAACTGATTTGCGATTTGACGGCTACGTCCATCCGGAACGAGGCTTCTTCGGCAACGATGTTCGGCAGCGCCAACGAGAACGTATATTTAGATTTGTTGCTGCTGAATTGCTCGCCGTAAAATTCGCGACCGGAACCAATCAGATTGACTAAATCTTGCTCGTGTACAATGTGGTCGATGAACGTGGTGATTGTTCCTGATGGTTCGGCGGCAAGAGCGTCGGACGGCGTGATGCGTTTGCCTGTGCCTGCATCCGAGGTTACAAAATAATAGCCGTAGTCGGAATAGTAGTTTTGTGTGTGGCGAAAATGCAGATAGGCCGGATAATAAGTCCACGAGGTCGGACCTTGTGCATAGAACAAAATGTAGTCGCCTGCGCCGAATACATTGTCGGCACCGCGATGTTCGTAGATGGCTGTCTCCGGCAAATCGTCGTTGTAGGGCTTCGAAAAATCTTCGGCCAGCAAAGCGCCTCCGTAACCAAATATGCGCACATTTTTCGGGTCGATGCCCATTTTGACCAACTCTTCGTAAGTGAGTTTGTAAATGCCGCTCCGACTGACGGCAATTTTGACGAATTTGCCGCGTCGCAGCACCGAATTTGCTGCATACGTCAGATTGGTTGCCGGCATGGCTGCTGCCGGTTGTGGCATATCTTGTTGTATGTCAAATGATTGCAGTTTCTGTATCTCGCCATTCACTCTGACAAAAGGGAATATTTCTATTTTGTATGTTGTGTGTTTGCGCTCGGTTTGCCGGAAATACAAGAATGATATGGTGTCCGAAATCAGTGCAGCATTGGCATCCACGATGGCGCGTTCGTCGTCGGTGAGGGCTGTGTATGCGATGTTTTCGAGGTGCGGCGTGCCGGCGTGCGGCAGTGTTGCTATGTACGATGGCAATTGTCCGTGGCGCATGTAGATGCCTTGCTCCAACCCGATGGCCGGCATGGTAACACTGTCGGCTACGAGGGTTTTCACGGGCAACCAATGCAGTTGCACCGGCCGCGCAGTCAACGGTAGCAGGCTCAAACACAAACTCGCAATGCAGATAAGTCGTTTCATGTGAAGAAATGATTGCATATCAAAATTGCAAAGGTAGTGATTTTTTTCGAATTTCGAACGTCTTGACCGCAAAAAATCGACAGAAAGCGTTTCCGGTACGATTATTTTATTTGACAATCAAGCAGTTTGGTGCCTTCGACAAAACCTTCGAGGTGGTCGCCTATCTCTACGCGCCCGACTCCGGCCGGTGTGCCTGTGTAGATGAGGTCGCCCATTTTCAGAAAGAAAAAGCGACTGATGTGCGCAATGATTTTGTTGATCCCGAAAATCATGTTTTGTGTGTTGCCGTGTTGCACGATTTGGCCGTTTTTGGTTAGCGAAAAGTCGATGGCGGTCGGGTTATCGAGTTGTGACAGCGGCACAAAACTACTGATGGCGGCCGATCCATCGAACGCTTTTGATATTTCCCAAGGCTCGCCTTGTGCGCGCAGGCGGCGTTGCAGGTCGCGTGCCGTAAAATCGATGCCGAAAGCAATCGCGTCGTAGTAACGTGCGGCAAATCTCTCGTCGATGTTTTTGCCCAAGCGGTTGATGCGTACCACGATTTCGGCTTCGTATTCAATCTCGTTTGTGAAGTGCGGAATGTAGAACGGACGATTTTCGCGTAGCAAGGCGGTGTCGGGTTTCATAAAAACCGTTGGCTCGCAGGGCGTTACGCTTTGCATTTCGGTGTTGTGTGTGGCGTAGTTCCAACCAATACAAAATATCTTCATGTTTCAAATAATTTCGGCTATTACATAGTTGCTGCCACCGACAAATATCAGGTCGTCGGGTGTGGCAGCGTTGCGGGCGGCGTCGAGTGCCGAGCGCGTGTCGGAATAGGCGCTGCCGCACAGTCCGTATGACAGGGCTTGTTGCTGCAGCAGTGTGGCGTCGAGTGCGCGCGGTATGTGTGCTTGTGTAAAATAGTAGGTGGCTTCGTGGGGCAGCATTTGCAGCACGGCGTCGATGTTTTTGTCCTTCACCATGCCGAATACGATGTGCAGATGTCCGTATTTTTGCTGACGCAGTTGTTCCACAACATAACGTATGCCGCCGGCGTTGTGTCCGGTGTCGCATATTATTGTCGGATTTTCGGAGAGAGTTTGCCAACGTCCTTGCAGATGTGTGCGTTCTACCACTTGCAGCAGCCCGTCGGCGATGGCTTGTGGCGCAATGTCGAATCCGCACTGCTGCAACTGTTCTATGGCGGCCAACACCGTTTTCAGATTTTTTGCCTGGTAGTGGCCGTGCAATGCGCAAGGCGGCAGGGCAGTGCGTGGCAGTTGGTCGGCAAAAATAATTGGTGCGTGGGCGTTCGCTGCTTGTGCGACGAATATCGGCGCAGTTTCGGCTTGTGTTTCGCCCACAACTACCGGCACGCGCTGTTTGATGATGCCGGCTTTTTCGGCGGCTATCTTTTCGATGGTGTCGCCCAAAATGTCGGTATGGTCGAGGCTGATATTGGTGATAATCGACAGCGCCGGCGTGATGATGTTGGTGCAATCCAGCCGCCCGCCAAGGCCGACCTCTATGACGGCTACATCGACTTGCTGTTCGGCGAAATAGAGGAACGCGAGGGCGGTGGTTATCTCGAAAAACGAAGGCTGCAGTGTGTCGATAAGTGAACGATGATCGGCCACGAAGGCGGCAACACGTTCGTGCGGAATGGTCGCGCCATCGACACGGATGCGCTCGCAAAAATCGCGCAAATGCGGCGATGTGTACAACCCGACTCTGTAGCCGGCACATTGCAACACCGATGCCAACAAGTGCGATGTGGAACCTTTGCCGTTGGTGCCGGCAATGTGTATGGTGCGGTACGACCGATGCGGATGCCCAAAGTGCGCATCGAGGGCTAACGTAGTGTCCAAGCCGCTTTTGTAGGCTTGCCGACCGTGTGCCTGAAACATGGGCGCATGGGCGTACAAATAGTCGATGGCTTCGGTGTAGGTCATGGTTGCTGATTTGTTTTTCAATCCGACCTGCAAAGATATAAAAAAAACAGACTGCATGTATTATTTTTTGCGTTTGTAAATCGGAAACTTAAAAATACATAAACCGATGTTTTTTTATGACCGAAAATTTGTTGATGCTAAAAAAAAATGCGAACTTTGGCTTGTAAAAAAACACAAACCTTAATCCGAAAAGCCATGAAAAAGAATTTTGTTTTGGACACCAATGTCCTATTGCACGATTTCAAATGCCTCGATCATTTTCAGGAAAATGATGTGTATATCCCGATGGTGGTGCTGGAGGAACTCGACCATTTCAAAAAAGGGAACGACCAAATAAACTATAATGCGCGGCAGTTTGCACGCGAACTCGACGAGGTGGCCGACGATATGCTCTCGACCGAAGGCGCAAGTCTGGGCGATGGCCGCGGACGATTGTTTGTGCTCACACATAATAGTTTTCCGCAGGAACTTGCCGACGCCTTTATCGAACGGACACCCGACCACTACATCATCGGCGCCACCGTAGAACTCGCCAAAGCGCATCCCGACACCAAAACCATATTGGTGAGCAAGGACATAAACGTGCGCATCAAAGCACGGGCATTGGGCGTACTGGCCGAAGATTACATCACCGACAAGGTTACAAACATCGATGTGTTCGACAGCGAACAACCTGTGTTCGACGACGTGGAGCCCGAACTGATAGATAAAATCTATGCGTCGAATGCCGGCGTCGATATTGACGAATTTGCTTTCAAATCGGATGTGGAACCGAACGAATGTTTTGTGCTGAAAAGCAATCGCGCTTCGGCGTTGGCACGCTACAATCCGTTCGATGGCGTGGTCAATCGGGTCGAAAAAACGCGCGCTTTCGGCATCGAACCGCGCAATGCAGAACAAACTTTTGCGCTGGATGTGTTGCTCGACGACCGCATCAAACTCGTGGCGGTTACCGGACGCGCCGGCACAGGCAAAACACTGCTGGCATTGGCGGCTGCGTTGCAGCAGAACGAAAACTACAAACAGGTTTTGTTGGCGCGCCCCATCGTGGCTATGTCGAACAAAGACTTGGGCGCACTGCCCGGCGATGCGCAAGAGAAAGTGGCGCCTTATATGCAGCCGTTGTTCGACAATCTGAATGTGATAAAAAGCGTGTTCTCGTATCAAGGCAAAGAGGTGCGCCAACTCGAGGAGATGCAGAAAAACAACCAACTTGTCATCGAGGCGCTGGCGTTTATTCGCGGACGCAGCCTCAGCGACACCTATTTTATTGTGGACGAGGCGCAAAATCTGACGCCGCACGAAATTAAAACCATCATCACGCGCGCCGGCGAAAATACGAAAATCGTCTTCACGGGCGATGTCCATCAAATCGATTCGCCCTATTTGGATATGCAGTCGAATGGCTTGGTGTATATGATCGACCGTATGAAAGGACAGGACATCTTCGCACATGTCAACCTGATAAAAGGCGAACGCAGCGAATTGTCGGAAATTGCCAGCCAACTATTGTAACCGGCGATGGAATGTCGTGTCGATAAATGGTTGTGGGCGGTGCGTGTGTTCAAAACACGCAGTTTGGCGGCCGATGCGTGCAAAAAAGGACGCGTGCTGATGCAGGGCGTGGCTGTAAAACCGTCGCGTGAGTTGAAGGTGGGCGATGTGCTGCAGGTGCGGCGCAATCCGATAATCTACACATTCAAAGTGGTGGCGCTGACTCAAAATCGTGTCGGTGCTAAACTTGTGCCGCAATTCATGGCGAATGTTACTGCCCCCGACCAACTCGAACTGCTCGAAGTGTTGAAACTCGACCAGAGCAATCGGCGCGCCAAAGGTTTAGGACGCCCGACCAAAAAAGAGCGCCGCGATTTGGACGATTTTTTTGATGATGCAATCTGTTATTTCGACGATGAAGACGAATGGGACTGAATGGCGTGCACGGCCGTTATAGATTGCTTTCTTTCAGTCGCTCCGCGTTTTCGGCCACTATCAAGTGGTCGATGCAATCTTGAATATCGCCATCCATAAATGCGGCCAAATTGTAAATGGTGTAATTGATGCGATGGTCGGTAATACGACCTTGCGGATAGTTGTAGGTGCGAATTTTTGCCGATCGGTCGCCGGTCGAAACCATTGTTTTGCGTCGTGCGGCTATGTCGTCGATGTATTTTTGGTGTTCCATGTCGTAGATTTTGGTGCGCAGCCGTGCCAAAGCGCGTTCTTTATTCTTGGGTTGGTCGCGCGTTTCGGTACATTCTATCAAAATCTCTTCCACGTTGCCGGTGTTGGGGTTCTTCCAATTGTAACGCAGGCGCACGCCGCTTTCTACCTTGTTGACGTTTTGCCCGCCGGCGCCGCTCGAGCGGAACGTGTCCCATTTTATGTCGCCTTCGTTGATGACGACGTCGAATTCTTGCGCTTCGGGCAGCACAGCCACCGATGCGGCCGAGGTGTGTACGCGTCCCTGTGTTTCGGTTACCGGCACGCGCTGAACGCGATGAACACCGCTTTCGTATTTCAGCGTGCCGTAAACGCCGTCGCCGTTGACGGCGAAAATAATCTCTTTGAACCCGCCCGATGCGCCTTCGCTGTAACTCGATATGTTGATTTTCCAACCTTTGGTTTCGCAGTATTTTGTGTACATGCGGAAAAGGTCGCCGGCAAAAATGGCTGCTTCGTCGCCGCCGGTGCCGCCGCGTATTTCGACGATGCAGTTTTTGCTGTCTTCGGGGTCGGCCGGCACCAATAGCAGTTTTATCTCTTCTTCCATCGATGGAATGAGTGGCTCTATGTCGTCGATTTCGGCTTTGGCCATGTCGCGCAATTCGGGGTCGTTCTCGTGGTCGAGTATGTTTTTGGCTTCGTCTAAATTGTCGAGCAGACGCTTGTAGTCGTTGCGTTTGGCAACTATTTTCTCCAAATCGCTGTATTCTTTGTTCAGTTTGACGAATCGTTTCATGTCGGCGATGACTGCCGGGTCGGTTATCAGTGTTGAAACTTCGTCGAAGCGTGCCAACAGTCCGTCGAGTCGGGTCAGTAGATTATTGTTCATGGTTATTCTGTTGTTCAGATGATGAAAAAACGCGTTGCAAAATTACGCATTTTGTGTCATATAACCAAGCGTGTGCCAAAAACCGAAAGGCGACAAGTGTTCCTTGCCGCCTTTTCTGCCTAAACAAACCTAATACTGCAGAAAAAAATCAATGTGTGAATAGTAATTCACGGTATTTAGGCAGTGTCCACATTTCGTCGTCCACAATCATTTCGAGTTCGTCGGCGTGGGCGCGTATTTCGTCCATCAACGGTACGATGTTGTCGTGGTAGGCGATGGCACGCTCGCGCATACTTTCTATGCGGTTGGCGGTGTGTCGGGCGGCTGTCATGTCGTCCACTTTTTGCACAATTTCATCGACATGGTTGATGATGCGTTTCACAATCAGAATTTCGTGCGAGGCCAAACGTTGGTATTGCTCGTCGCCGAATGCCACTTTTTCTTTGACGATATTGTCGAGCAAAATCGATTGGTAGCGGTTGGCTACCGGCACGATGTGGTTCATCACCAAATCGCCGAGTACGCGCGATTCTATCTGAATTTTTTTTGCGTAAGTTTCCCATTTGACTTCGCAGCGCGATTGTAGTTCGGCTTCGGTCAGCACGCCGGTGTTTTTGAAAATGGCCACGCTGTCGGGCGCTAAATAGCGGTCGAATATCAGCGGAACGCTTGTCTCGCAGTCGAGACCGCGTTTGCGGGCTTCGTCTTTCCATGCGTCGCTGTAGCCGTTGCCGTCGAAACGAATGGCTTTGCAGGCCGATATGTTCTTTTTGATGACGGCAAACAAGGCGCGTTCTTTGGGCTCGCCGGCTTCTATCAGTTTGTCCACATCGCGTTTGAAGGTGATGAGTTGGTCGGCTACCGCCGCGTTCAGTGCCAACATGGCGCCGCCGCAGTTGGCCGACGAGCCTACGGCACGGAACTCGAACCGATTGCCGGTGAAGGCAAACGGCGACGTGCGGTTGCGGTCGGTGTTGTCGAGCAGAATTTCCGGAATGTTGGCCACGCCGAGTTTCATCTCTTTTTTGGCGTTGATGACGATGCCTTCGTCGGCAGAGGCTTTCTCGAGTTTGTCCAAAACGTCGGTTATCTGCTTGCCGAGAAATACCGAAATGATGGCCGGAGGCGCTTCGTTTGCACCAAGGCGGTGTGCGTTGGTGGCCGACGAAATCGATGCTTTCAACAGACCGTTGTGCTTGTGTACGGCCATCAGTATGTTTACCAAAAAGGTGATAAATTGCAGGTTGGCATACGGGTTTTTGCCGGGTGCCAACAGATTGACGCCGGTGTTGGTGCCCATCGACCAGTTGCAGTGCTTGCCCGAACCGTTGACGCCGGCAAATGGCTTCTCGTGCAGCAGTACGCGGAAATGGTGTCTGCGCGCTACGCGTTCCATTATCGACATTACGAGCAGGTTGTGGTCACTCGACAGGTTTACCTCTTCGTACACCGGCGCAAGTTCAAATTGGTTGGGTGCCACTTCGTTGTGGCGCGTTTTGACGGGAACACCGAGTTTCAGCGACTCGATTTCGAGGTCGGTCATAAATTTCAGTACACGCTCGGGTATCGCACCGAAATAGTGGTCTTCCAACTGCTGATTTTTTGCGCTGTCGTGTCCCATCAGCGTGCGACCGGTCAGCACCAAGTCGGGGCGCGCTTGGTACAGAGCCTCGTCCACAAGGAAATATTCTTGTTCCCAACCCAGAAATACATTTACTTTCGATACGTTGCGGTCGAACAAACGGCACACTTCGACGGCGGCTTTGCTCAATGCCGATACCGAACGAATGAGCGGTGTCTTGTAGTCGAGGGCTTCGCCGGTGTAGGCTACGAAAATGGTCGGTATGCACAGCGTGTCGCCCACGATGAATGCCGGCGACGACGGATCCCAAGCCGAATAGCCGCGCGCTTCGAACGTGTTGCGGATGCCGCCGTTCGGAAAACTCGATGCGTCGGGCTCTTGCTGATAAAGCACATTGCCCGAAAACTCTTCCAACACGCGTCCGTCGGGTGTCTTGTCGATGAATGCGTCGTGTTTTTCGGCGGTGCCGCCCGTCAGTGGCTGAAACCAATGCGTGAAATGCGTGGCTCCGCGTTCGGTCGCCCATTTTTTCATGCCGATGGCCACCGAGTTGGCTATGTCGCGACTGAGCGGTTTGCCGTTGTCGATGGCGTCGAATAACTGATTAAGAATGTTGTCGGCGATGTATTCCTGCATACGCTCGCGTGTGAAGACGTTTTGTGCGAAAAATGTTGCCGGACGCTCTTCGGGTACGGCGATGTGAATGTTCTCCGGACGATGTCCGTTGGCGGCTTGCAATGCCGCAAATCGTAAGGTACTCATAACTGTTTGATTTTTTATTAGGCGGAAAATTCCGCTTGTTTTTGATTTTAATCGCGATAAATTTCTTTTTACGGTGCAAAATTACGACTAATTTTTGAATTAACCAACAAAAAACGGAAAAATTTGCGTCAAGTGCCGATTTGTTTGTTTTTTTTTGCTTGGTCGTAGTGCAATATAAATAGGGTGGAATAGGGACGGCTTGTTCGTCCCTGTTTTTTTTTGCTTTTTTTTTACAACTCAATTTTTTGTGGTTTGGAAATAAATTCATAACTTTGCAAATTGGATTAGTTGTAACAATAATATTCATCAATAAAACATAAAAAAACACTATGTCACAAAAAGCAGTTTTAATGATACTCGACGGCTGGGGTATCGGCGATGGCAAACGCGACGATGTTATCAGCCAAATGTCAACGCCCTATTGGGATATGTTGAACGCCACATACCCGCATTCGCAGTTGCAGGCTTCGGGCGAAAATGTCGGTTTGCCCGACGGACAGATGGGTAACTCCGAAGTGGGGCACCTGAACATCGGCGCTGGACGCATCGTTTATCAGGATTTGGTGAAAATCAATCGCGCCTGTCGCGACAAATCGATTCTGAACAATCCCGAAATCGTGCGCGCATACGAATACGCCAAACAGCATGGCGCGAAAATGCACTTCATGGGTTTGGTATCCGACGGCGGCGTGCATAGTTCGTTGGAACACCTGCTGACACTGTGCGACATCGCCAAGGAATACGGCAATCGCCACGTGGTGCATTGCTTTATGGACGGTCGCGATACCGACCCGCACAGCGGCAAGGGTTTTATCGCACAGCTGGAGCAACATCTGGCAACGACCGGCGGACAAATAGCGTCGATTGTGGGACGTTACTACGCCATGGATCGCGACAAACGCTGGGAACGTGTGAAAGTGGCGTACGATTTGCTGGTCGAAGGCAAAGGCGAGGCGTCGCAGAATATGGTCGAGGCTGTCGAAAAATCGTATGCCGCCGACGTTACCGACGAATTTATCAAACCGATAGTACACGTCGATGAAGCGGGCGCACCGGTGGCCACCATCGAGGCCGGCGATGTGGTGATTTTCTTCAACTACCGCAACGACCGCGCCAAAGAACTGACCATCGCACTGACGCAGCAGGATATGCCCGAACACGGCATGCACACATTGCCGCTCGAATATTTCTGCATGACACCTTACGACGCATCGTTCAAAGGCTTGCACATCTTGTTCGACAAAGAAAATGTGGTCGATACGCTGGGCGAAACGCTCGCCAAAGCCGGCAAACGGCAGTTGCACATTGCCGAAACGGAGAAATATGCGCATGTAACGTTTTTCTTCAACGGCGGCCGCGAACAGCCGTTCGAGGGCGAGGAACGCATCCTCATACCATCGCCCAAAGTGGCTACCTACGATTTGAAACCCGAAATGAGCGCTTACGAAGTGGCTGCTGCCTTGAACGCCGAATTGGACAAACAGAAGTTCGATTTCGTGGTCATCAACTTTGCCAACGGCGACATGGTAGGCCATACCGGCGTGTACGAAGCCATACAGCAAGCAGTTATCACTATCGACAAATGTGTCGAAAGCGTGGTCGAAACAGCGCGTCGCAATGGCTACGAACTCATCATCATAGCCGACCACGGCAACTGCGACCACGCCTTGAACGCCGACGGAACACCAAATACGGCGCATTCGCTCAATCCGGTGCCGTTTATCTACGTTACCGACAAACAGGACGTTCAGGTCGAAAACGGCATCTTGGCCGATGTGGCACCCTCCATCTGCCACATTATGGGCATTGCACAACCGACCGATATGACAGGTAAGTGCTTGATAAAATGATGTTTGTAATTCCGAAAAAACAATAACGCTATGAAAATTCTGAAAAGTTTCGTATTGGTTGCGGCCGTGCTGGCCGGCACTGCCGTGGTGGCGCAAACCGAACCGGTGTTGATGACAATCGATGGTAACGCCATCACAAAAGATGAATTTGAGTATATCTATCGTAAAAATAATGCAAATAATGCCCTCGACAAAAAATCGTTGGAAGAGTATGTCGAGTTGTTCAAAAACTTCAAATTGAAAGTGATTGATGCGCAACATCGCGGCTTGGACACGCTGCCGACTTTCATCAGCGAATTGCGCGGCTACAGGGCACAGTTGGCCAAACCGTATCTGACCGATATGTCGATGGAAGAAAAATTGTGTCGCGAGGCTTACGAACATCTGCAACAGGACGTCGAAGTGAGCCATGTGTTGATTAAATTGCCCGACAATGCCACTCCCGCCGACACGCTGGCAGCCTACAACAAAGCGTTGACGGCGTGTCAACAGCTTGCAAATGAGGACTTTGCAACTGTTGCGCTCGATATGTCGGACGACCCTTCGGTGCAGCGCAACAAAGGCTATTTGGGATATTTCACCGGCGGCATGTTGGTCTATCCGTTCGAAAAGGCGATGTACACGTTGCCCGTAGGCGAAATTTCGGCGCCGGTGCGCACGTTCTACGGCTACCATATAATTAAGGTGCACAATCGTCGGCCGGCATACGGGCAAATTCGCGTGTCGCATATCATGAAAATGGTCAAAGCCGATGCGCCTGAAGCCGAACAGCAGAAAGCACACGACGAAATTCTGAAAATAGCCGAACGCTTGAATAATGGCGAAGACTTTGCCGACGTGGCGCGCGAAACCTCCGACGATCGCGGTTCGGCCATGCGTGGTGGCGAACTGTCGTGGTTTGGTGTCGGACGCATGGTGCGCGAATTCGAAAATGCAGCCTTTGCCCTGACCGAACCCGGCGAAGTCAGCCAACCGGTGCAATCGCCTTTCGGGTGGCACATCATCAAATTGCACGAGCGCCGCGACCTTGAACCGTACGAAGCAAAACGTCCGGATATTTTGCGCCAAATGCAGCGCGACGAACGTGCTTCGATGGGACGCAAGGTGCTGGTTGACAGACTGAAACGTGAATATGGCTATGCCGAAAACGCAGCCGCGTTCGATGCCGTGGCCGCTTTTGTACGACAGCACGCACAAGCCGATTCAGCCTATTTTGTTGCTGCCGAGCAACTGACAGATACTTTGGCGCAGTTTGCCGACGAATTTTTGTTGCAAAAAGATTTGGCCATGGTCATTGGGTTTGCCGCACGCGGCGGCGCCTTGTCGGCTGTGTCGTTCGACGAACAAAAACAGGATTTTGTAGCCAACGGCATATTGAATTACGAAGAGACGCAACTCGAGACGAAATATCCCGAATTTCGCTATCTGATGCAGGAATATCACGATGGCATCTTGTTGTTCGAAATCAGCAACACCGAAGTTTGGGAAAAAGCCGCCAAAGATACCAAAGGACTTGAAGCCTATTTTGCAGCCAACAAAAAAAATTATGCGTGGGACACGCCGCATTACAAAGGCCGAATCGTCTATTGCAAAGATGCTGCTACAGCCAAGGTTGTCAAGAAAATGATAGCCAAATTGCCGTCCGATTCGGTCAATTCCTATCTGAATGCCCGTGTCAACAACGACAGCGTAGTAGCGGTGAAAACCGAAACCGGCTTGTGGAAAAAAGGCGACAATGCGCAAGTTGACAAATTGGCATTTGGTGTGAAAAACGCCGAAGTGGCCGTCGATGACAAATTTCCCGTGGTGTTTGTGGTAGGCAAAATGCTGAAAAAAGGTCCGGAGTCCTACACCGATGTGCGTGGAGCCGTCATCTCCGACTATCAAAACGAACTCGAACGGCGTTGGGTGGATGCTTTGCGCAAACAGTACGAAATAGTGGTCGATAGTGCCGTCTTGAATACCATCGAATAGTCCTCTGTCGTGCGTATGAAAACACGTTGTCTGCTGCTATTTCTCGTGTCGTGCCTGCTGGTGGCCTGCAACATCAAGCCGCAAGCCGATGTGGCGCGCGAACCTTTGATGGAGGTCGAAGGCCAATTTCTCTATAAGGACGAATTGGCACCAATCATTCCGGAAGGCACCACGCCCGAAGATAGTGCCGTGCTGGCCGATGCGTTCATTCGCAAGTGGGCAACCAACATTTTGCTGTACGAAACCGCCAAACGCAACATCGCCAACGAAGACGAAATCGATGCCATGGTCGAGGAATACCGCAAAACGCTGACCATTCACTACTATCAGCAACGGCTGGTGGCGCAACGTTTGGCCGAACCGACCGATGCCGAAGTCGAGGCATTTTACGAACAGCACGAAGGCCTGTTTCCGCTGCACGAAAATGTGCTGCGTGGCGTGTTTCTGAAAGTGCCGAATGGCGCTCCGAAAATCGAACGTGTGCGCAAAACCATCAAAGACCTTGACGACGATGCCGACCTGCAGGCCCTCGAAGAATACAGCGTGCGACATGCCGCCGTGTACGACTATTTTCCGGATAAATGGGTGTACTTCAGCGATTTGATTTGTCGGATGCCGACGCCGGATGCTGACCAGGCACGCTTCTTGGAAAACGCATCGTTTTACGAAACGTCGGATTCGACCTACACCTATTTTTTGAAAGTAACCGATTACCGTTTGGTCGGTATGGCTACACCGTTGGATTTTGTGCAGGAAAAAATCAGAACCATACTCAGCAACCGGCGGAAACTCGAATATTTGCAACAATTTGAAGTGTCGCTCTACGACGATGCCGTAACCAACGGACAAATCACATTCTACAATTCGTTGCAAGAGAAAAAAAGTTTGAAATCCTATTTTGAATAAAATGATGCAGAAGGTAAAATATATCGTTACGGGCGTGGTGCTGACGCTGTCGGTGGCATTGTCGGCGCAAACAAATATGATTGATGGCGTGGTGTGGATAGTGGGCGATAATGCCATTATGCGGAGCGAGGTCGAGGAATACCGCTTGCGCTTGCAGTACGAAGGGCAGCGCTTGCAAGGCGACCCCTACTGCGTGATACCGGAACGCATGGCGTTGCAAAAATTGTATCTGCATCAAGCCAAAATCGACAGTCTCGAAGCCGGTGCATCGCAAGTCGAAGCACAAGTGAACATGCGTATGGATCATTTCATGCGCGAAATCGGCTCGAAAGAGAAGGTCGAAGAGTACTTCAAAAAAACGGTGTCGGAAATCAAGGAGGAAATGCGCCAGATGATTCACGACCAACTGACCATTCAGATGGTGCAGCAAAAGTTGACGGGCGACATCAAACTGACACCGGCCGAAGTCCGTACGTTTTATCAAACCCTGCCCGACGATAGCATACCGATGATTCCGGCCATGGTCGAAGTGCAGATTATCACGTTGGAACCGCCCATTCCTGTCGAAGATTTGGAGGCTACCAAAAACCGCTTGCGCGAATATGCCGAGCGTGTGAACAACGGTTCGGCCGATTTTTCGATGCTGGCGCGCCTCTATTCCGACGATCCCGGCACCGCTGCGAAAGGTGGCGAATTGGGATTCTTCGGACGTGGCACGATGGTGCCCGAATTTACCAACGCCGCCTTTGCACTCACCGAACCGGGGCAAGTGTCGCGTGTGTTTCAAACCGAATTTGGATTCCACATCGTGCAACTGCTCGAAAAACGGGGCGACCGCATCAATTGTCGCCACATATTGTTGCGACCGCGTGTGTCGGCTGCCATCAAAGAAAAAACGTTTCAACAACTCGATAGTCTGACCACGCTCATCAGAACCGGCAAGTTGACATTCGAAGAGGCTGCCACCATGAACTCGTCCGACAAAAACACACGCATGAACGGCGGCGTAATGACCAACGAAAATACCGGCGCATCCAAATTTGAATATCAAGATTTGCCGCAAGAGGTGGCAAAAATGGCCTACAACCTGAAAGTCGGCGAAATATCGCAACCATTTGCCATGATGGACGCGTCGCTCGGGCGCGAAGTGTATGCCGTCATTCGGCTGAAAGCCAAAACGCCAAACCACAAAGCCAACTTGACCGACGACTATCAGCAGTTGAAACAATATTGCGAGAGCGAAAAACGTTCCGAAATCCTGTCGGAATGGATTGCACGCAAAATTAAAGAAACCTATGTCTATATTGCTCCCGATTGGCGAAATTGCGATTTCGAACATGAAGGTTGGATAAAAAAATAGAGCGAATTGCGGGTGACGGATTTTTGGAAATATCATATTTCCCGGGTGTTGGTATGCTTGTTGTGTGCCATGGCAACCCCGTCGATGGCGCAGCAAAACAAACTGCAAATGGCGCCGCAGACAATGTCGCCGATGCAAAAAACGATGACACCACCGCCTCCGACTGCCACAACGCAGCCCAAAACCGCGCCCAACGTCAAAACCAAATCGCCGACCACGACAGCCACGTCCGCCGCCGAAACCAAAACACCGGTCTATCTCGAAAATGCCGAAACGTTCAGTTACGACCAAGCTCGCAATGCCGATGCACAACTACTGAAGGGCAATGTGCGTTTTCGGCACGACGATGCCTACCTCTATTGCGACAGCGCTTATTTCTACGAACAGCAAAACTCGTTTACGGCCTACGGACATGTGCGTATTGTGCAAGGCGATACGTTGTTCATCTACGGCGATGTGCTCTATTACGACGGAAATACCAAATTGGCGCGCCTGCGACGCAATGTGCGTATGAACAATCGCGATGTAACGCTCGTTACCGATAGTTTGAACTACGACCGCATGGCCAATGTCGGCTACTACTACACCGGCGGCAAATTGTACGACGAATCAAATGTGTTGACCTCGGTTTTCGGCCATTACTATCCGGGCGAACGCTTGGCGGTGTTTCGCCACGATGTGTTGCTGACAAATCCAAACTTCACCATGGATGCCGATACACTGAAATACAACACAGAATCGGCTGTGGCCGAAATAGTCGGTCCAACCACCATCGTCTATGCCCAAGAAACGACCATCTATTCGGAATTGGGCTACTACAACACACGCACGGAACAATCGCTGTTGCGCCGCAATTCGTCGGTAAAACACGTTGATGGTCAAACACTTACTGGCGATTCGATTTTGTACAACAAACGGCAGGGCGAAGGACGTGCCTACAAACATGTGGTGTTGAACGATTCGGCAAAACAGATGTCGTTTTTCGGACATTTCGTCTATTATAAGGAAGCGGGCGATGTGGCATTGGCCTACGATTCGGCACTGATGGTAGAACATTCTACACCCGACACCATCTATCTGAATGCCGATACGCTCTATGCTTACGCGGTCGATTCTACCGAAAAAGTGGTGCATGCCTATCACAATGTCCGTATGTTTCGCCACGATGTGCAGGCCGTGTGCGACTCGGCAAATTACAACACCCGCGACTCGGTGCTGCACCTGATGCAACAGCCGGTGGCGTGGTCGGGCAATCGACAAATCACAGGCGACACCATGCACATCTATTCGGTAAACGGCAACGTGGAACGTCTGCAAGTGGTGGGTGCTGCCTTCGTGTGCGAACAGCACGATTCGTTGCACTACAACCAATTGTCCGGCAAGGAACTTGTGGCCTATCTGTCCGACAGAGAATTGCGACAAGTCAACATCCGCGGCAATGCCGTTTCGCTCTATTTCCCGCTCGACAACGATAGCGTGATGATAGGGATGAATCAGACCGAAAGCAGTTATCTGACGGTCTATCTGAAACAGCAAAAAATCGACAGAATTGTCCTGTTCCCATCGCCAACGGGCGTGCTTACACCCCTGGAAATGGTAACCGACGATATGTTGCGCATGCCGGGATTCTCGTGGCAGGCCGATGTGCGACCCGATACATGGCAGGCTGTGTTCGACCGCCCGGAGCGTCAGAAAACGACCGCTCAACAACCGCGTCGCCGCCCGGGACATGTCGAACCCGACGATACGGCAACTGCCGATAAACAGAAACAACAAACCACACCGACCGACACACAGCAAATGCCTGCACGATTCGATGGCGGCAGCAGCGGACGCACCGCAGCACCCGGTGGCGTGGGCGGCAAAACCACACTCAAAACCAACACATCGCGATGAGCAGGGTAGTAGTAGCACTGAATTTTGGCCAAGCGGCACCGACAGCCACACTGTTTGCCGAAACTATCGCGGCAGCGCTCCAACACGAGGCGCGCACGCTGACGGTGGGCTCCGGTATCGCCGACGATGTGGTGCAAATAGCCGATTTACCCGACGAGTTGGAACGTATCGATGCTTCGATGTTGATAGTGGAAATTGCCGACACACGACAGATAAATACCTGTTTGCAGGCGTGCCGCACATTGCGCATCCCGTATCTGTTGGTGCGCCCGAATCAAAAACCCGTTTTTGCCTCGGTGGCAGTGCCGGTAACGTTTTTGCCCGAAGATAAAGAAAAAGCCCCATTTGCAGCAGCCTTCGGACGCTTTTTTGGCGCCAAACTCACTATATTCAAACCCAAAGATTATGGCACTCGAGCCATCAAAAATATCGATGCGATGACCACTTTGTTCAAATCGTTCGACCTCGAGTACGATATTGTGCAGGCGCGCAAAGGCAGCGATGGCGTCGAACGCGAAGCAGCCCGGTGGGCGCAAACACAAGCCGATTTGGTCATTGTGTCGGCATCGCGCGAATATGGTTTAGACGATATATTGTTCGGCAGCAAAGAACTTCGCATTGCCAAACAGTGCACCGTACCACTGCTGCTCATCAACCCACGAGGCGACTTGTATGCCTTGTGCGACTAACTTGATAAATGTTGTAATTGTTTGAAAATAAATAAAATACAGATATGAAACGTTCCTTTCTGACTGCCATTTTTGCCGCGTGTGTGCTGGTGTTGTGCGCACAAGCAGCCGACTATCCGATAGTACAAATCGATGGCAAAAATTACTATTCGTACACCGTTGCCCCAAAAGACGGACTATATGCCATCGCGCGTAAGTTTGGCGTGTCGCAAGCCGATTTGCACAACTGCAATCCCAATTTGTCCGATGGACTTAAAATCGGTCAGGTGATACTTGTGCCGGTAGTCGATACGTTGCAGCCCGATACGGCTGAGGCCGATTTTGTGGTGCATCAGGTACAACCCAAGCAGACACTTTATGCTCTGTCGCGCAAGTACAATGTAACTATTGCCGAATTGGTAAAATATAATCCCGAATTGGCCGATGGGTTGAAAGTTGGACAACGACTGAAAATTCCGAAACAGTCTTTCACCGAAGAACGCCAAATCGAAACCGGTCAACCCAAAAAAAATCCCGCTGTGGCCACGCTGACGGTGCGCAAGCATCTGGTACAAAAAAGCGAAACGCTCTACAGCATCAGTCGCCAATATGGCGTTACGGTCGAGGAACTTGTGGAACTAAACAACATTACAACCACCATCAAAGTGGGCGACGAATTGCTGATTCCTGACCCCGACAAACCGGTCGCCGAACACACAGTGTCGCAACCATTGCCGGCCACAACGCCCGACACCGCCGCACGTTTGACGGCGGATACGGTGCCCGCAGCAAACGATTCTGTTGCAAATGTGGTTGTGGCAACCCCGAACGCACTGAAAATCGCCGTTTTGCTGCCATTTATGCTGAAAACGCCTTATATTGATGCTTCGGTCAACTATTTTTGGGAGTTTTATCGCGGACTTTTGGTCGGTCTCGAGGATGTGAAACATACCGGCATTTCGGTCGAATTGTACACCTACGACATCGAAAAATCGTTGTCGTCGCTCGACTCGGTGTTACGCCTGCCGGAACTGACAAACATGGATTTGATTATCGGTCCGGCCTATGCCAATCAGGTGGAAACAGTGGCCGATTTTGCCAAACATCATCGCATTTATGCGCTTGTGCCATTCACGTCGAAAATCGATGCCGAAGCCAACGATTTTCTGCTGCAATTCAATCCTTCGCAAGAACGGATGCTGCCCATTGTGGCGCAAACCATCGTCAAACGCTTTGCAAATCAGCGTTTTGTCATTGCACGCGTGAGCGACAAACGCGACAAGGCAAATCTTCTGGCCGACGAACTGACCAAAAAATTGCATGAAGCACACAAATCCTACGACGAAATTGTGCTGACACCGAATAATGTCGATACGTTGCAAAAATTGGTCGGACGCAACCGCACGTTGTTGTTGCTCGCTACGCAACGCATCGATTTGGTCGAAAATCTGCTGCCGCAAATTAAAGCACTCGAATTGCCTTTTTTGCAAATATGGGGCTTCGACGATTGGAAACAATGGACGCAATATTACGATGGCACCTATTTCTATTCGCTATTCAAACAGACCGATACCGAAGCCTACGAAACACGCTATCGCACTTGGTTTGGCAATCATACCTGCGAAACCCGTCCGCATTACGATTTGATTGGCTACGACATCATCAATTACATCACCAAAGTGCTCGACAACAATAAGGAAAATCCGACCACCGCTTTCAAACGCACTGCATATCAGGGCTTGCAGTCCGATTTTTGTTTCGAGCAAAACGGCACAAAACAATGGATCAACATCAATTGGTATTTGTTCGGATATTACAACCGCCAACTGCACAATGTTAAATAAATTTTCGTCTATGAAAAAGTACATTTTGCTCTTCGGACTAATGGCGATGGCAATCGGTGTCCGGGCACAACGCTACTACTACGAACCGGAATATACGTTGGGTGTGCGCGCCGGCGCTACAGCCTCGTTTGTGTCGTTCAAACCGAATGTGTCGCACACTATGCTCTATGGCGCACAGGCCGGCGTCGCGTTTCGTTACATCTCCGACCGATTTTTCGGCATACAGGTCGAAACCAATTTCACGCAGCGCGGCTGGCGCGAAAAAACGGACAACTACCACTATGCACGCACGTTCAATTATATCGAAATACCCTTTCTGTCGCACATCTATTTTCAAAAAGATTTCTTTCGCTGGTTCTTCAATCTCGGACCCTCTATCAGTTTTCGCGTGTCGGACAGCGTCGCAACCGACATCACCGACGAACAACTCGCACCGCGCCACACCGACGACTTCAAAACCCTATTCGATTACGGCATTGCGGTGGGAACGGGCTTCGAATTTCAAACGCGAAGAGCCGGCATCTACCAACTCGAAGCACGCTATTCGTTCGGCTTGGGCGACATGTTCCCAAACTCTACAGCCGACACTTACCGACGATCGTCAAATCAAAACATATCATTGTGCTTGGGCATTTTGTTTAATCTCGGGCGCAGATAAACACATACACCATATTATATATAGTAAAATATGAAATTTGTAGGCATTATCCCGGCACGATACGCATCGACCCGATTTCCCGGAAAACCGTTGGCCGATATCTTTGGTAAACCGATGATTCAACACGTGTACGAACGCGCAGCGAAGGTATTCGAAACGGTAGTGGTAGCCACCGACGACGAACGCATCGCTCAGGCTGTAACGCACTTTGGCGGACGTGCCGTTATGACTGCTACCACACACCGCACCGGCACCGACCGCTGCTACGAAGCCTACACCAAACTCGCCGAAACATTCGATGTTGTGGTCAACATACAAGGCGACGAACCTTTCATCGCCATCGAACAGATGGAGTTGCTGAAAAATTGTTTCGTAGCGAATGATGTGCAAATAGCAACGTTGGTAAAGCCATTCGCACCCGATGCCACTTGGCATGACCTACAAAACCCCAACACACCGAAAGTCCTTGTCGGCGCACAATCCGAAGCCATCTATTTCAGCCGATCGGTCGTGCCGTATATGCGTGGCGTGCAACCCGACCAATGGGCGTCGGCACACACTTTTTATAAACATATTGGCATTTATGCCTATCGTGCCGATGTGCTCGAACGCATCACGCACCTGCCGCAGGGCGTCTTAGAGCAATGCGAATCGTTGGAACAGTTGCGCTGGATCGAAAACGGCTTGCGCATCAAAGTCGCCGTAACCACCGCCGAAAATCATTCGGTCGATACGCCCGACGACTTGCAGAAAATCCTGCAACTACACAAACAGATACACTGAACATTTATACACAATTATGGCAAAGTACAAACGCATCTTACTCAAATTGAGCGGCGAATCGCTCATGGGACAAAAACAGTATGGCATCGACGAACAACGCTTGGACGAATACGCTACGCAGATAGCCGACATCGTGCGGCAGGGCGTCGAAGTGGGCATCGTCATCGGCGGCGGCAATATATTCCGCGGCTTGAGTGGCGCAGCCAAAGGCTTCGACCGTGTCAAAGGCGACCAAATGGGCATGCTGGCCACCATTATCAACAGTCTGGCACTCAGTTCCGCACTCGAACAGCACGGCATCGCCGCGCGCGTACTCACCGCAGTGCGCATGGAACCCATCGGCGAATTCTATAGCAAGGCCAAAGCCATCGAAACACTCCGCCGAGGCGAAGTCGCCATTTTCGCCGCAGGCACAGGCAATCCCTACTTTACCACCGACACCGGCTCCTCATTGCGAGGCATCGAAATCGAAGCCGATGTGATGCTCAAAGGCACACGCGTCGATGGCATCTACACCGCCGACCCCGAAAAAGACCCCACAGCAACCAAGTTCGACAAAATCTCGTTCGACGAAATCTATGCACGCGGCCTCAAAGTGATGGACCTCACAGCCACCACCATGTGCAAAGAAAACAACCTGCCCATCATCGTCTTCGATATGGACACACCGGGCAATCTGGCCAAAGTCGTCGCCGGCGAAAACATCGGAACATTTGTCGGTAATCTATAAATCAGGGTATAAGCCTTGAAGTGTTAATTTTTATTGTTTATTTTTATAGATTTTTTTGCGGCTGTCGTGGTACATATTACAAGAATTTGTACTAATTTTACACCGCGAAAACAAGGGTTTTTGATGCAAAACGACGATTTTAACATTAAAATTCACCTTGAATTGTTAATTTGCAGATTGAATTAACTTAAATTACTAACCTTAAATACTAAAACGAATGAAAATTAAAGCATTTATGCGGCGATTTGTACCTACGCTGGCCATGCTTCTATGCACGGTGGGCGCATTCGCACAAATCACGGTAAGCGGCATTGTAAAAGATGCTACGGGAGAACCCGTTATTGGCGGTAGCATTGTCGAATTGGGCACTACCAATGGCACGGTAACCGATTTCGATGGTAATTTCGAATTGCAAGTGGCCGAAGGCGCACAACTGCAAATCAGTTACATGGGCTACCAAACGCAAGAAGTGGCTGCCAAAGCCGGAGCACCCTTGGTTATTGTGTTGCAGGAAGACTCGTATGCACTTGGCGAAGTGGTGGCTATCGGTTACGGCTCGCAGAAGAAAAAAGAGATTACCGGCTCTGTGGCTTCGTTGAAAGCCGAAGATTTCAATGCCGGTGTTAAAACTAACCCCGTCGGCTTGCTGCAAGGTAAAGTGGCCGGTTTGACTATCTCTAAACAAGGTGGTGATCCGACATCCACAGGCTATAATATCCAAATTCGTGGTTTCTCGACTTTGGGTAAAGGTACAGGCTCGTCGCCGTTGTATATTGTCGATGGCGTCCCTGTTAGTAATATTGATAATATAGCACCTGAAGAAATCGCGTCGATGGACGTGTTGAAAGACGGCTCGGCTGCGGCTATTTATGGTACGCGTGGTACTAATGGTGTAATTATTATTACAACTAAACGTGGAAATAGTGATGCTACTATAGAGTGTGGTAAAACAACAGTGGAATATTCTGGATATGTTTCAGCTTCCATGCCACGGGGCAAAACAGGTATGGCTACTCCTGAAGAATATCGTAATTTGGAAACTTTATCGGGTGGTAAAGTCGTACCGGTTATTTTCGAGGGAGATTATAATACAGATTGGATGTCAGAAATGATGCGATCTGCAGCTATAACACATCACCATAATCTCGCTATATCTGGTAATACCAAGAAATTTGGTTATCGTGGATCTGTTGCGTTCAAAGACGCACAAGGTGTCGCCAAAAATTCTGGACGCCAAGAAATTATTGCAAAATTGGCTGCGAACCAGAAAGCTTTGGAAGGTTGGCTTGAATTGCAATATGATTTCTCGTATATGCATTATCGTAATGATTATCAGTGTGGCGACTTTAAACAAGCTGCAATTCTGAATCCTACTTATCCTGTTTACGATACTTCTACAGCATCAGGTTATTTCTTGCCTTCTGGTAGTGGACAATCAAATCCGATTGCTTCTCTAAATCAAAAAGAATCTTATCAGACAGGCAATTATTTCCGTGGTTCTATTAAAGCTACGGTTAATATAGTACCCGTTCCGGGATTAAAAATTAATGCTTTTGCCGCAGTGGAAGAGGGGGATAACTACTCTTATTATTATTGTTCTCAATTGTATGATACAGATAAAGAAGAGGCAGGAAAATCCAATCGTAATACAAATATGAATGTAAATCAATTATATGAAGCTACGATTGATTATGCGGGTTCTTGGAATAATCATAATTTAATGGCTGTCGCAGGTTTCTCTTATCAAAAGTTTTTCTCCGATGGTAGTTTTATCCAAAATTCAGGTTTCCCGACTGATAGTTATAAATACTATAGCATGGGTGATGGTTTAGCAGATAAAAGTAAGTTAATAGCAACATCTTATCGCAGTTCAAATGTGTTAGCTTCTACATTTATCCGTGCGAATTATAATTATGATGAAAGATATTTGTTGTCTGCATCGGTACGTTATGAGGGTAGTTCACGGTTTGGCGCTAATAACAAATGGGGTTGGTTCCCTGCCGCAAGTGCTGGTTGGCGCATTTCTGGTGAGGATTTTATGTCCGGACAAGATTGGTGTAATGATTTGAAAATGCGCTTTGGCTTTGGTGTAACAGGTAATAATCTTGGTAGCGACCTGCAATCGAAACCATTGCTTACAAATGGTGGTACGTTTTGGTATAATGGAGCATGGGTTACCACTTATGGTGTAATGCAAAATGCCAATCCTGATTTGCGTTGGGAGAAAAAATACGAGTATAACCTCGGTATCGACTTCTCGTTCCTCGACAATCGTTTGAGCGGCAACATCGACCTCTACTATCGCGATACGAAAGACCTATTGTGGGAATACGACGTGCCGACGCCTCCGTATCAATACAATAAATTATTGGCTAATGCCGGTGAAATTGTTAGTAAGGGTATTGAATTATCTATCACAGGTATTCCTGTTCGTGTAAATGATTGGGAATGGGCAACAACATGGACAATGGCATTCAATAATAATAAAATTGTGAAACTTTCCGATCCTGACAAAGGGTTCAATTATTCTGAAATGCTGTGCGGTGGCGTTGGAGAAAATGGTTTGATGGGCGTAAATACTCAAAAAATTGTTGAAGGTCAATCAGTTGGCACGTTTTACGGATATAAATATAGAGGCATTAATAATAAGGGAAATCTCGTATACGAAAAGTACACCCAAGAGGATTATGAAAATGGCTTGTGTGAGAAAAAAGATGTTGGTAAAACAGATAAACTGCAAGTTATTGGACACGCTCAACCATTGTTCACATTTGGCTGGAATAATGTTATTCGTTGGAAAAATTTGGATATCACATTGTTCTTCCGTGGTAATGTAGGTAACGATGTGCTGAATGTAAAACGTTGGGCTTATGGTCCGCAAGCATCGCAAGGCTTAAATGTGTTTATGAAAGATGTTGAGGCTTTAGCCAATGGCACGGGCTGCTATCGTCAAGGCAAATTCTCTGATTATTATTTGGAAGATGGCTCGTTTATCAAACTTGACAATATTACGGTGGGGTATACGTTCCCATTCAAAAATAATAAGTATATCCAATCTATTCGTTTGCATGCCACTGCTGAAAATGTGTTTACAATCACCAAATATTCGGGTATTGACCCGGATGTGAATACGTCGAGTGTTTGGGATTCTGGCATTGATGCTTCTGGTTTCTATCCGTCAGTATGTAATGTAATGATTGGTTTAGGTATTGTTCTTTAATTAATGTGCTAAATCTTATATCTATGAAAAAAATATCGTTTTTCACAATCTGCTTGCTTTCCACGATAACATTTACCTCGTGTGAAGATATGTTGCAAGAAGAAGCTTTTGGGAAACCAACTGCTGAAGAAATGTTGACTACTGAAGACAATGTAGCCAAAGTGGTAGGACAAGCATATTCTGAAGTAAAATGGTTGCATGATCACTGGGGTTATTGGGGAATAAATACTTTATCTTCTGATGAATGTGTAAACCCTGTGCGTAATCCAGGTACTGACTGGTCTGATAATGGTTATTGGCAAGGCTTTAATGACCAAAGTTGGACTTCAAATGATGAGTCGTTTGAATTTACATGGCAATATAGTAACACTGGGGCAGTATTGTGTAATAAAATTTTGGAACAATTACAATCTGCTAAAGATAATATGAGTGAAGAACTTTATAAGCGCTTTACTTCAGAATTAAAGGTGTTGCGTTGCTATTATTACTACACTCTATTTGATGCTTTTGGGCGGATACCATATTTGGAAGATTATGCATCCGAAAATGTTCCTCAAAGTGAAGCATGTGTAGTGTGGAATAAATTGGTTACAACTTTGGAATACGAAGCCGAAAACTTACCGGATGCTAATGTCCCAAGCAAAAGTGCTAATTATGGTCGTTGTACTCGTGGAATGGCATATACACTTTTGGCACGTTTGTATTTGAATGCGGAATCGTTTGGCGTTACCCCTGAAAATTGTGGCATTGCAGATATAAAATCAAATATTGATTTTCAAACACGATGCGTTGCTGCTTGTGATTCTGTAATTAATTCAGGAGTTTACACAATAGAACCGGACTTCTTTACTAATTTTAAAGTTAATAATGAAAATAGTAACGAAAATATATTCGTTATAGTAGAAGATGGCAATGCATCGTTTGATTATCGTGATGTTGCCGGTAAAATGGCTAATAAGTTGCGTATCACAATGTTGACTCTGAACTATGCACATCAAAAGGCGTGGAATTTGGTTGAAAAACCATGGAATGGTTTTTGCGCGCCAGAGTCTTTCTTGAAAAAATATGATGCGGCTGATCATCGTGGACCTTGTGATGAAAATGCAGGAACAGATGGATGTGATGGTTGGGGATGGTTCTTGGGACCAATAAAGGATTCTGACGGCAAAACGATTGTGCTAACGGATAAAGGTAATATACCGGCAGTGATTGTTAAAAATGTTTCTTCGTTGGATAATGCCACACATTGCGATGGCGCTCGTTTGTTGAAATATGAAGTAGCAAAAGGCGGTGTAAATAAATATTGTGATAACGATTTCGTTCTATTGCGTTACGCCGATGTCTTGTATATGAAAGCCGAAGCGTTGTTGCGTGGAGCAACAAATGGTGATCTTGATAAATTATTGGCAGATCCTGAATTTCAGTTGATACGTACTCGTGCAGGCGTTGCTCCATATAGTTCGCTGACACTTGATGAATTGCTTGACGAACGTGGCCGTGAGTTTGCTTGGGAGATGGTACGTCGCCGCGACTTGATTCGTTACGATCGTTTCTCTCAAGGGGAATGGGATTTCAAACCGAAACGTGATAAGTATATGGATTGGTTCCCGATTCCGCGTAAGATGATCGAAACATCGGGTGGCTTGTGGACACAGAACCCGGGTTATACGACTGATAAATAACAAAAAAAGAGGCACGGGTGCAACTTTTTGTGCCGCCCGTGCATCTTTAATAATAAAGACAAAAACATTTTTTAATTACTTTATTTTTTTAACTTTTAATTTTTTTATCTATGAAAACTATTAAGTTTTTTATGGGCACATTGTTCACATGTGCTTTGATGCTGACTTCTTGTCAGAAAGATACTCTATCGGTATCTGAAACATTTGTTTCTTTGGAGGTTGGTGAAGAGTTGCAGGTAACAGCGACTCTTGGAGACCAAGATGTAACGGCTACTGCTGCATGGGAGTCCAGCGATCCTGCTGTTGCCACTGTTAATGCCGGTTTAATCAAAGGTGTTAAAATTGGTACCGCTAATGTTACTGTTAGTTATGGAGGCCAATCACAAATTGTCGAAGTTACTGTATCTAAAGTGGTAGAACCAATACCGGTGATCAAAAATCCAGCTGCCGATTCTGTAACAGTTGCTGTTCGTGTGCCGAAAAATACGCCTTTCGGTTTAGGAATTATTGGTACAATAAATAACTGGAGTAATGATGCTGCTGTTCTACCGGAATGGAAATTTACTCGAGTAGACGGTACAGAAACTTGGTATCAAATAACTTTGGCATATGATGAGGGTGCAAACTTTAAAGTGTTGCCAATATGTCATGAGGCTGACGGAAGTGAATACACCACTTGGTCTATCGAAATGACAGCTATTCGTACATTAACATCGAATGATATGCCGGAAGATGAAGGATGGAATAAGGATAACCAAAAATTCAGTGCCCCCGGTGCAGTTGATTATTATGAAATTTTAGCATGGTCGGCTGATCCGAGTGTAGTATTTGCTGCTCCTGGTGAGTATACATTCCGTTTTGCGCTTGCCAAGAGTGATAGTTTGCCGGCTTCTGGTGATGTCATTTTGACCGGTAACTTTGCCTCGAAATCATGGGGAGATAGTCGTCGTATAATGAAGTTGTTAAACGAGGACGACAATGCTAAGGTGTATGAGTATACAGACTCTGTACCGGCACATTTCTCGTTCAAGGTATTTGTTTTGGATGGTGAGGTACAAACTTGGGCAAATGGTGACAATGTACCGTTGTCGGTTGAACTTGCAAAAGATGGTGTGGTTGAATACAACGACTTTGTATTCCCAATGCCTAAACCTGCTGCCGAAGAATAAATAGGTTTTTGTATAAAAGAAAGACTGCCTAATCGGGCAGTCTTTTTTTTATTTCATTCCACGCACCGGCAAGCAGTGCGAACGTAAAAAACTTTACAGGTTCAAAAATATGGAAAACGCACCTTTTTAACTGTTAAATTTATAGGAAAATGCACCTTTTTAGTAAGCAAAAAGTATAGAAAATGCACTTTTTTTGCTGGCAAAAAGTATGGAAAATGCACTTTTTTGTAAAAAAACAGCCCAAACGTGTTATAGTTTCCAAAAAAAATCCGTACCTTTGCGCCAAATTAAATAACTGTAAAATAATATGTTGTACCGCAAGATTACCAAGCGCATCGAAGAACACCTTGCTGCCAATTCGAACCGCATGCTGCTCATTACCGGCGCGCGCCAAATCGGCAAGTCGTACATCGTGCGCCAAATCGGCCAAAAAATGTTCCCAAACTATATTGAAGTGAACATGGAAGAAGACCGTTTGGGCGATCGTATCTTTGAAAATGCGCGCACAACCGAAGATTTCTATATGGCACTCAGCATCGTAGCCGGCGACAAAATGAAAGACAAGGCATCGACTTTGGTATTCATCGACGAAATTCAGACCTACGACCACCTGCTGACGCTTGTCAAGTTTTTGATGCAGGAACAGCGGTTTACATACATAGCCAGCGGTTCGCTGCTCGGCGTAACGCTGCAAAACACGCAATCGATACCGTTGGGCAGTTTGCGCATCGAATATATGTATCCGATGGATTTCGAAGAATTTTTGTATGCCGGCGGTATCGGGCGCGAGGTGGTGGACGCCATGCGACGTAACTTCAGCAAGCAACAGTCGTTGTCGCCGGCCATGCACACCAAGATGTTGAACCTATTCAAAAAGTACATGTTGGTAGGCGGCTTGCCCAAGGCTGTGGACAATTATTTGTGCAACAAAAATATTGTCGCTTTCAGAGCCGTGCAGCACGAGGTGCATACGCTCTATGGTTTCGATGCCTCGAAATACGAATCGGAACATGGTCGTAAACTGAAGATTCGGCGCATATTCGATATGATTCCATCACGCCTCGAAAACCGCAAAAAGCGACTGATAGTCAAGGATATAGAGGATAAGTATTGGAAGCGCTACGACGATTATGTGGACGAATTCGATTATTTGTTGGCCGCCGGCATCGCTCTTGAGGTAAAAGCCATCAGCAAGCCGTCGTATCCGTTAGTCGAGAATTGTGGTAAAAATCTGCTGAAACTCTATCTGAACGATGTCGGCATATTGTCGGGCATATTGTATCAAAACAACAGCCAAGCGATACTGTCCGATCTCAAAAGCATCAATCTGGGTTCGGTGTACGAAACGGTTGTGGCGCAAGAGTTGAAAGCGCACGGATATGCTCTCTACTACTACGACAACAAGAAAAATGGCGAAGTGGATTTCTTGATTGACGATGTGGACAATCTGTCGAACATCCCGATAGAAGTAAAGTCGGGCAAGGACTATACGGTGCACAGCGCGTTAAACAAGTTTTTGCAACTCGACGAATATAATATCCGGCGGGCGTATGTGCTGTCGAACGAGCCACAAGTGTACACCAAAAACGGCATTACGTACCTACCCATCTATTATGTGATGTTTTTCGAAAACAATGTTGTCCCTGCCGATGCGTTTTTGGAATAGCCAAAAATAGGAAAACGCACCTTACGGACATGTGAAAAGTATGGAAAATGTACTATTTTTCATACTTTTTTTATAGGAAAACGCACCTTTTTTGTTACTATTTTTATAGGAAAACGCACCTTTTTGGCGGGCAAAAAGTATAGAAAATGCACTGTTTTAACTATAAGTTCCCAATCGCCGATCTGTTGTTGCATATAAACATTTCGGGGAGAGCGGCTGTTTTGGCTTAAAACATTTCGGGGAGAGCTGTTTTGGCGATAAAGCACCGGATTTTTGGGTAACAAATGACAAGTGCTGGCGTTATGCCATCAGTTCGGCGATGCGTTGGCACAGCGCATGGGACGAGTGTGCCAAACTGTCGATACAATGGTGGCCGGTGTCGGCATCGTGGTCGTGCAGGTGTTGTAGCAATGTGTAGGCGGCGTTGGCGGTGGCCATGTCGATGTCGGTGTCGGCTATGGCGTGGAAAAGCATTTCGAGACTGCACGGTTTCAAGCGTTGGAGTGCGCGCGTGGCTGTGCAACAGGCAGTTAGCAGTTGCCACTGATGGTGCGAAGTGATCAGTTGCGTGAGGAATTGATCGATGTCGCTCAGGTGGCAAAAGAGTGTCATGGAGGCAATTTCGGCCAACTCGGTGGTTTGCAGTGTGGCAGCCAACTGCAGCGCGGCCTCGGTGGTTAGTTGTTTGGCCGGCATCAGCAGCAGCCCGACGATTTGTGTTTCGCGCCCTGCGGTTTGCAGCAGATATTCGGATAGAGCCGTATCGGGCGTAAATTGTCGGGCTATTTCGCGCAGACGTGGCAGGGCAACGCCGAAATTTTGTTTGTAAATAAGACCTTTTTGGCGCATTGTTGTGGCTGTGATGCCGTCCATCGACCCTGCAATCAGGCGCCGTATCTGTTTTACAGTTTCTGTAAGTTGCTTGTTTTCAGTGATTTGTGTGTTTTGTTCGTTTGTCTGCATTTTTTGTCGATAAAAGTTGTGTGTTCCAAAAAAAATAGTTACCTTTGCAACCGCAAAACCGATGGTGGATGTAGTTCAGTTGGTTAGAGCGTCAGATTGTGGTTCTGAATGTCGTGGGTTCGAGTCCCATCTTCCACCCCTGCGAAACCCTGCAAATAGGCAGGGTTTTTTTGTTTGGTGCTGCAAAAAAATAGAGGGAAATCTTTGCAAAGATTTCCCTCTTGGTTTGTTTGCCTATTGCTGATTGTCGGCCGGCATGGCGGGTGTGGTGCTATTGTCCTGTAATTCAGGATTTTCCACTTTTTCGTAGGTTATTTCTTCGTATGTAACGAGGAATTCTACGCGTCGGTTTTGCGCACGTCCGGCTTTGGTTTTATTGTCGGCTATCGGCATGGTTTCGCCAAATCCGTTGGCGGTCATGCGCCGTTCGTCGATGCCTTTGCCGATAAGGTAGCGGCGTACCGATGCAGCACGTTTTTCCGACAGTGTCATGTTGGCATTGTCGTCGCCAACGTTGTCGGTATGGCCGTTGATGGTGAGGTTGAACGTCGGATTTTCGAACATGACTTTGGCTATGTCGTCCAAAATCGGGAATGATTTTGGCAGAATGACATCTTTGCCGGTCTCGAACTGAATGCCTTGCATGGCGCGTTTGAACAAGTTGCGTACTTCGCGTTTCAATTCAGGACAACCTTGATTATCGACTGTGCCGGCTGTGGTCGGACATTTGTCGAGATAGTCGGGCACGCCATCGCCATCGGTGTCTTTCGGGCAGCCTTTTTCGTCGATGGTGGTGAATGCTTCGGCGGGTGTGTTCGGACATTTGTCGAGGTGGTCGGGCACGCCGTCGCCGTCTTGGTCGGTCGGGCAACCATCTATGTTGACTTGCACGCCTGCGGGTGTGTTGGGGCATTTGTCGAGGTAGTCGGGCACGCCGTCGCCGTCGGAATCGATGGGACAGCCATCGTCATCGACGCGTACGCCTTGCGGTGTGTCGGGGCATTTGTCGAGGTGGTCGGGCACGCCGTCGCCATCTTGGTCGGTCGGGCAACCGTTTTCATCGACTTGTACGCCAATCGGTGTGTCGGGGCATTTGTCGAGGTAGTCGGGCACACCGTCTTGGTCTTCGTCGAGCGGGCAGCCTTTCGAATCGACTAACACGCCAATCGGCGTATTCGGGCAACTATCGGCGTAGTTGTACACGCCGTCTTTATCGTCGTCGAAGGGGCAGCCGACCGAATCGACCGGCCAGCCGAATGGTGTTCCGGGACATTGGTCGTAGCAGTCGGGTACGCCGTCTTGATCTTCGTCGAGCAGACAGCCGATCGAATCGACAAAGTGTTTGCGGTTGACATCGGGACAGAGTTTGCGCAACTGTTTGATGGGTGTTCCGGGGCATTGGTCGTCGCGGTTTTTGACACCGTCGCGGTCTTTGTCGCTGCTGTCGCGTCCGATGTTCCAGTTCATGCCCATTTGCACGTTAACGCGTTGTGTGCCGTAGGGAATTGGTATGGCGTTGCCGCCTTCGGCGACTGTCATTTTCGCCCAATTCAGCGGGATATAATCCATGGCGAGGAACATGTTGAACATGCCTACGCGCAGATTCAGGCCGAGGCCGATGTTGTTCCAACGGCTGTTGACGAACGAGTAGGTGAGGTAGGCTTTCAGCCAATCGAGTGGGCGGAAATTGGCCGCCAGAGTTACTTCTTCGGTAACGCGTTGTGCGTTGAAACGCATGTGCGACAGCAGGCCGAAACTGATTTTATTTTTCAGGATGCCGTATTCGATGGCGGCGTTGAAGTTGCCGTGCATCATTTGTGCAAAGCCTTTTTGGTTTTGCACCGATTGGAATTGGAAGGCATCGAGTGCATCTTGTCCTATTTTTTGCAGATTGACGCTGTCGCCGGGTTCCCATGTGATGCCGGTGAAATGGTATGTGCCATCGAGTTGACCGCCGATGATGTTGTCGTGCCAATAGATGAATCCGAGGTCGGTGATGGCGCCAGAAATGACTAAATATTTGATGGGCTCGTAGGTGAAACCAACGTCGAGTGAGGCGCCGTGTCCGGCCGGTTTATACAGCATTTTGACATAGTCCATGGAGTCTTCGTATGGACTTGCCGAGGCGAAATCGACTGTGCCGTCATCTTTTGTGCCGAAAGTCAGTGGCACCGATGCGTAAATGTCGGCATCGGCGGTAACGTCCCACGCGTCGCGCGAGGCATCGAGTTTGAGGTTGCGCACTTTCGAAGTGGCGCCGGCGTAGCCCATCAGCAGGCTCAGTTTGCCGCCTACTGTCCATTGCTCGTTGATGCGGCGCATGTAGCCCACGCCAAATTCGCCGTAGGCTGTCAGATTCAGCCCGGTGCGCTTGAAATTGAACGAGTTGATGCCATATTCGTCGGGCGTGCCGTACAGTGCCAATTTGAATAAATCGCGCGGCAAAAAGAGTCCGCCATCGACATTGACGCCAAGTCCGAAAGTCAGATAATTGCGTTCGCGAAATCGGAAGCCGAACTCTAAAATGTTGATGTTCAGATCCATGTCGAACGACGTGGTGCGCTTGATGCGTTTGTAGAGGTCATCGACATTCTGCGACGGGTGCAAGGCGGTTACTATTTGCCCGTCGTGTTCGAATATGGCGTCTTTCAGTGCGAACGAGTTGTTACCGACGCTCAACGACAGATTGGGCAAAAAGACGAAGTCGAGGTAAAACTGTGTGTTTGGCATGAAAGCCGGGTTCATGGAACTGCGCATCGGAATTTCGTCCATGAAATAATAGGTGTTTGTTTCGGCCAACGAAGTGGTTGCTACACAAAGACTTGTAGCCAAAATGGCAAATATTTTGTTTGTCTTCATACCGGCTTATTTGTTAAAAATGTTACTGATGGTGTCGAGGTCGGTTTGCAGTTTGCCTTTGACGAACAGTGCCACATGAACGGTCAGTTCGTCGTCGAGGCTGAAGTAAATCATATCGTTGTCGGGGTCTTGTGCATCGACTTTAACAACGATAACGACTTGTTTTGCTTTCCAAATGGTGGCGATGTCGTCGCCGGAAAATTCCATGCGAAATTCGCCATCTGTCGTGCCTGTAGTGCGCCCTTCGGCATCGATCGGCGCTGCATCCAACGGAAATTCGCTGCTGGTGTACACGGGCGTGTCGAGCGAGTCGAGCATCACGGCGTGTGCGCGCGCTTTGACGGGCAGTTTATTCGTGTAGCGGAAACTCAGATTGAGTTGTTCGATCGAAAGTTCGTTCGGGAAACCATGCGTGCCGGTCAGCGTTTCGATGTCGCAGGCGATGGTGTCGCTGTATTGGTAGTACGATTTTTGGCGGAATTGGAACGGAATTTCGGTCGAGATGTACATGTTGATGCGTGGCGGGTTGCACAGATAGTGCTGCCAATCCCAACTGCCTTCGGGGCTGGTCAGTTCGGTGCGTTGCACTTGGAAAGTGTACACAAACTGTTTGGGCGTTATCTCAAACAAACGTTCGGTGTGGCCGTCCACATTGTCGAAAACGCGTGTGTTCAGCGATGTGTCGCACTCGTTTTGCGGTTTGCGCAGCGGTATGACACACGATGGCGAGGTGTGCCCGTTTTCCATAAATTCGGCTTTGACCGTAGTGCCGTCGGCATCGATGGCTTTCATCGTCAGCACGGTAAAATCCATGGGGAATCCGACGTTGCTCTCGATGTCGAAACGCACGCACGGATTGTTGAACAACAATTTGTTGCCTTTGAAGGCTTCCCCCTCGAAGAAACGGGTCGGAATCTCTTGTATGACGTCGTCGCTGGTAATCACTTCGTCGCGTCCGAAATAACCCCACACCTTATTATAATCGACAAAACGGAATTGCGTGTTGAGTGTGATTTGCGAAGCGTCGGTTATCTGCATCGTGCCGTCCGATATGAACGTATAAGTGGCCACCATGCCCACTTTTGTGCTGTCGCCTTTGAAATGTACCTGAAAATCGTACACTTCGTCGTCGATAGAGCAGGGCGTTTGGGTTACTTTGTAATGTTGGGGCTCCAAACTCGGCACCGTTGGGAATGTAACATCGATGAGCAAATAATTGCTTTCCGACAGTTCCAAGTCGCCGGCTTCGATGACGACGTGCAGTTCGGCTTGTGTTACATCGATGCTGTCGATGCGCTGATCGACGGTTCCGTCGGACTTGTAGTGGTTGTAGTCGAAATCCAATACCTCGTTCACGTCGCTGAAAGAGTAGCCCTCTTCGCGCGCGGGCAGCGTGTACGCTGTGCCGGCAGGTAGGCTGATACCAAGTTTATGAGCAATGTGCATGGTACTCGAACTGACCAAACTCTTGGTAAAATCGCCGGCCGACACGTTTTCGGTGTCGATGCGGATGGTGTCGCGCGTCCATAGCATGCAGGTGTTGAGCGCGCTGTCTTGGCGAATGGCATCGGTATTGATGAAATCCAGCAATTTTGAAACGGTAGTGTGTGCCGTGCCCACCGGAATCACCAACGAAGTGCCATAGGCAATGTCGGTGGACATGGTGTTCATGTCGATGTCTGTCGTACAGGCACTTAACCCTAACATGGCGAGGCCGAGGCCTAAAGAAAAATGTTTATTCATAATGCAAAAAAATCTTTTCAACTTGCAAAGATAGTAAGATTTTTGCTAACAAAGTGTTAAAAAAACGACAAAAATCACATGGTGTTGATATATTTTTTTTGCAAAGGGTGTTTTTTGTGGCTGATTTGGTTAAAAAATGCGATTCGTTTTGCCGTTTGAAATAAAAGACTTAACTTTGAAAGTTAACACCATTGGCTTGTGCTGAATGGTAAATTGTTGTAAATCAATTAAATGACAGTTTCTCGCTATTGAGAAATGAAACCAAATGGTTCGAAAATTTGATTTTTTGATCATAGGTGGCGGCATTGCCGGCATGAGTTTTGCCCTGAAAGTGGCGCGTGCCAAGAAAGGAAAAATTGCCATCGTGTGCAAAACCACCTTGGAAGAGGCCAACACCGCCAAAGCGCAAGGCGGCATTGCATCGGTAACAAATTTGTTAGTCGATGATTTCGAAAAACACATCGAAGACACCATGATAGCCGGCGATTGGATAAGCGACCGCGCCGCCGTGGAGCAAGTCGTGCGAAATGCACCGGCGCAAATCCAAGAGTTGGTGGGCTGGGGCGTGAATTTTGATAAAAAAGAAGACGGCAATTTCGACCTGCACCGCGAGGGCGGACACTCCGAGTTTCGCATTCTGCACCACGCCGACGACACCGGCGCCGAAATTCAGCGCGGATTGATGGCTGCCGTACGTTCCAACCCTGATATCGAAGTGTTGGAAAACCATTTCGCAGTCGAAATCATCACGCAACATCATCTCGGACAGCGCGTTACGCGTCGTACGCCCGACATCGAATGCTACGGAGCCTACATCTTGAATCCGACAACGGGAAAAATCGACACCTATCTGTCGAAAATCACGCTGATGGCCACAGGCGGCACGGGTGCTGTTTACGCCACCACGTCGAATCCGAACATTGCCACGGGCGACGGCATCGCCATGGTGTATCGCGCCAAAGGCAAGGTCAAGGATATGGAATTTGTGCAGTTTCACCCGACGGTGCTTTACAACCCCGCCGAAACGCACCCCGCCTATCTGATTACCGAAGCCATGCGCGGTTATGGCGGCATTTTGCGTCTGCCAAACGGCGAGGAATTTATGCACAAATACGACGAACGTTTGAGTTTAGCGCCGCGCGACATTGTGGCACGCGCCATCGACAACGAGATGAAAATTCACGCCCTCGACCATGTGTGCCTTGACGTTACGCACAAAGACCCCGAAGAGACGAAACATCATTTCCCGAACATCTATGCCAAATGCTTGAGCATCGGCATCGACATCACCAAAGAGTATATTCCCGTGGTGCCGAGCGCACACTATATGTGCGGCGGCATCAAGGTCGATTTGGACGCGCAGTCGAGCATCCGCCGCTTGTATGCCGTAGGCGAATGTTCGTGCACGGGCTTGCACGGCGGCAATCGTTTGGCAAGCAATTCGCTGATAGAGGCTGTGGTGTATGCCGATGCGGCCGCCAAACATAGTTTGAGCGTAGTCGAACAGTACGATTTCAACGAAAAAGTGCCTGAATGGAACGACGAAGGCACGATGAGCAACGAAGAAAAAGTGCTGATAGCGCAAGACGTGCGCGAAGTGGGGCAGATAATGAGCACCTACGTCGGCATTGTACGCAGCGATTTGCGGCTGCGGCGTGCGTGGGAGCGTCTCGATTTGCTGTACGAGGAGACCGAAGATTTGTTCAAACGCGTCAAAGCCACGAAAGACATTTGCGAGTTGCGCAACATGATAAACGTGGGCTATCTGATTACACGTCAGGCACTTGAACGCAAGGAGAGTCGCGGTTTGCATTACACCATCGATTATCCGCACCCGAAAAACTGAAATTAAAATATTAGCAAATCAAATAATTGACAAACTGTTATGAAACAATTCAAATTGTGGAACAATATCGTTGGTTGGTTGGTGTTTGCCGTTGCGGCAGCCACCTATCTGCTGACGATAGAACCGACAGCCAGTTTTTGGGACTGCGGCGAATTTATTGCATCGGCCTTCAAGTTGGAAGTGGGGCATCCGCCCGGAGCACCATTTTTCATGATGACGGCGCGCTTGTTCACGCTCTTGGCATCCGACCCATCGCAGGTGGCGCCGTTGGTCAACGCCATGTCGGCTTTGTGTAGCGCATTCACCATTTTATTCTTGTTCTGGACAATTACACATTTGGCGCGTAAAGTGTTGGTACCCAATGCCGAAGAATCTATTTCGACGGCGAAATTCATTGCGATTATTGGTGCCGGCATGGTGGGCGCGTTGGCTTATACGTTTTCGGACACGTTTTGGTTTTCGGCCGTCGAAGGCGAGGTGTATGCCTATTCGTCGTTTTTCACGGCGGTGGTCTTTTGGCTGATACTGAAGTGGGAAGACAGCGAGGTCGATTCGCCGACTTCCGACCGCTGGCTGATACTTATTGCCTATCTGATGGGCTTGAGCATCGGTGTGCATCTGCTGAACTTGTTGGCGATTCCGGCCATTGTGTTGGTTTATTATTTCAAAAAATATACGCCCAATTTCAAAGGTGTCTGTGTGGCTTTGGCTGCATCGGTGGCTATTTTGGCGGCAGTGCTTTACGGTCTGATACCCGGTTTCGTAAAAGTGGCAAGTTGGTTCGAACTGCTGTTTACCAATGTGTTGGGTTGTCCGTTCAACACCGGCCTTATTATTTATATGGTGTTGGCCATCGCAGCGCTTGTGTGGGCTGTTTACGAAACGCAGTTCGGCACTAATGCCGTGCGTGCCAAAATAGCCTTTGTAGTGGCGCTGACACTGATTGGCGTTCCGTTCCTTGGCGACGGCATCGTGCTTGGCGTGCTTATCATCGTGGCATTGTGCCTATTTTTGTTCCTGTACAAACATGTCAGCCGCCGCTGGATGAATACCGTCGTGCTGTGTGCCACGGTGATGTTGATAGGTTATGCCTCGTATGCAATGATTGTGATTCGATCGATGGCGAATACGCCGATGGATCAGAACTCGCCGGAGGACGTTTTCTCGCTGCAATATTACCTGAATCGCGAACAATATGGCGACCGCCCCTTGTTCTATGGCGCAGTCTATTCCGCTCCCGAAAAATTGACAGTGCAGGGTAATGTCTGTGTCCCCGAAGAGAAAGAAGGCTCGCCGATATGGATTTGCAAAGAGAAAACCGAACCGGGCGAAAAAGACCAATACGTTGTGGCCGGATATCGTCATCGCGGCTACAAGATGGACGAACGTTTCATGATGCTGTTCCCGCGCATGTACAGCACACAAGGCTCGCATGTCGAAGCCTATAAATCGTGGGCAAACATCAAAGGCAAACGCATCGAAGTCGATCGCTGCGGGCGCAAGGAAAAAATCGTTTGCCCGACGTTTGGCGAAAATTTGCGCTTTTTCTTCGGTTATCAACTGAAATTCATGTATTGGCGCTATTTTATGTGGAACTTCAGCGGTCGCCAAAACGACATTCAGGGACATGGCGAACTCGACCATGGCAATTGGATTACCGGTTTCGACTTCATCGATAATGCCATGCTGTGCGATCAATCGCGCATGCCCGATTCGCTCAAAAACAACAAAGGGCACAATCGCTACTTCATGCTGCCCTTGTTGCTTGGCATTTTGGGCATTGTGTGGCAGTTGGCCGGCGGCAAAAAAGGCACGCAAAGTTTTTGGGTTACGTTCACCCTGTTTTTCATGACAGGCATTGCCATCGTTATTTATCTGAACCAAACGCCGTATCAGCCGCGCGAACGCGATTATGCCTATGCAGGGTCGTTCTACGCCTTCTGCATTTGGATTGGTCTGGGTGTTTTGGCTGTGGCTCAAGGTCTTGGCAAAGTGCTTCCGAAATCGCTTGCTGCCATATTTGCAACATTGTTCTGCTTGGGTGTGCCGGCGTTGATGGCGCAGCAAAACTGGGACGACCACGACCGCAGCGGACGTTACACCTGCCGCGACTTCGGCGCCAACTATCTGAACAGTTGCGCACCGAACGCCATCTATTTCTGCAACGGCGATAACGACACTTTCCCCGTGTGGTACAACATGGAGGTTGAAGGCACGCGTACTGATATGCGGGCGTGCAACTTGTCCTATTTGTCCACCGATTGGTATATCGACCAAATGAAACGTGGCGCTTACGAGTCGGCACCGCTGCCCATCACTTGGGAACGCAAGGACTATGTGTCGGGACATCTCGATGTGTCGCGCGTCATCGACCACCCGCAGTTTGGCGGATCGATGCCTTTGGAACAAGCCCTCGATTTGGTGCGTGTGCCCGAACTGATTGACGATGGCATCGGTAACATGTTCGCAAGCAATATGGAAGTGCCGGTCGATAAAGATCAAGTGCTGGCCACCGGAACGGTAAAACCCGAAGACGCCGACAAAATTGTCGATACCATGAATATCAAACTGAACCGCATTGTCGAGAAATCGCAAATGATGGTACTCGAAATGATTCATTCCAATAATTGGGAACGACCGATGTATTTTGCCGTTACAGTGGGCGAACAGTTCTATCCGAACATCAAAAACTATCTGCAACTCGAAGGCTTGTGCTATCGCTTGGTGCCGATAGATAACGGCGGCCGCGAAAAGGTAAACACCGAAGCCATGTACGACAATCTGATGCATAAATTCCGCTTTGGCGGCATCGAAAATCCCGATATCTATATCGACGAAAACCTTATGCGTATGTGTCGCACACACCGCATGATGTTCGCTTCGCTGGTCGAGGCGCTCATCGACGAAGGACAAAACGACAAAGCACTCGAAGTGCTGGACTATTGCATGCAGGTGATTCCGCCTACAACTGTGCCGCACGACTACACTTCGGTGATGCTGGCCGACGCCTACTATACGCTTGGCGAAAATGCTAAAGGCGACAACATTACCGGTGCTTTTGCTGCCGAACTCTATCAACGCCTCGATTGGATACAGTCGCTGCCGGAAAAAGACCGCAACCGACTGTCGCGCGAGATGGGCGCACAGCAAAATTTAGGTATGTTGCACAACCTTTACTACATCTGTGCCGACAACGAACGCCCGTTGGCCGAGGAGATTCGCAGTCGTTTCGAAAAATATTATTTGATGGCACAATAATAATCAACGAAAGCAAGTCTTCTCTTGTGGCGGGCTTGCTTTCGTCGTTTTTTTGACACAACGCATTTTAATCTGAACAAACAGTGTTTATAGAACGACCTCCGTTTTGTTTGCGTTGGCTGTGGCATGGCGTTTGGCGCCGCAAACAAGCCGGCCGAAAAGTGGTGTATTTGACATTCGACGACGGCCCTTGTCCCGACACAACGCCGTTGTTGTTGGATATATTGGAACGCAACAACATCAAAGCCACTTTCTTCTGCGTGGGCGACAACGTGCGCAAATTCCCCGATTTGTTTGCCGAACTGAAACGGCGCGGACATCATGTCGGCAATCACACTATGCACCATCTGAAGGGATTTCGTGTTGATTATCAGACATATATCGACGATGTGGCTGAAGCCGACGGCTATATCGACAGCACATTGATGCGCCCGCCGTATGGCCGTATCAAGTGGTCGCAGTTGCATACGTTACGGCAGAAATACACGGTTGTCTTTTGGGACGTCATCACGCGCGACTACAACGCTTGCCTGACGCCGGAGCAGGTGTTGCGCATCGTCAAACGTTATACGCGCAACGGGTCGATTATCGTTTTTCACGATTCGAAAAAAGCTGCCAAAAATATGTTGGCAGTCATACAGCCGGCCATCGATTTTCTGAAAAGCGAAGGCTACGACTTTTGCGTGTTGTAACGGGCTGCTCCGAACCGTTTGTCATTTTTTTTGGCTCGAAATTTGCAGGGTAACAAAAAAAGTGTAACTTTGCAAATGAGAAACAAATAGATTGCATCATGGCAAAGATTCAAGATGAAAATCGTTTGTACGCATGCCTGCGCCCCTATGTCGATTTTATGTTTCGGCACAGTTACCGGCGGGTGCAGTATGTCGGGCTCGAGCGCATACCGACCGATGGCGCCGTGATTTTTGCCCCAAATCATTCTAACGCACTACAGGACGCGTTGGCGGTGTTGTCGCTGAATGCTGCTCCGAAAGTGTTTGTGGCGCGTGCCGATATTTTCCGAAAACCGACACAGGCCAAACTGCTTCATTTTCTGAAGATTATGCCCATCATGCGCATCCGCGACGGGTTCTCGAATTTGACCAAAAACGATGAAATCATGGAGCGTGCTGTCGATGTGCTGGCCGATGGCGTGCCGTTTTGTATTTTGCCCGAAGGTACGCATCGTGCCAAACATAGTCTTTTGCCGTTGGGTAAGGGCATCTTTCGGATTGCATTGCGTGCCAACGAGCGCTTGGCCGGCCAAAAACCGGTCTATATCGTGCCGATAGGCATCGAATACGGCAACTATTTTCGCTACCGATCGTCGGTGATAGTTTTGGTGGGCAACCCTATCGATGTTACATCGTATGTATCCGAAAATCAGCATCTTGAGTTGCCTGAATTGTATAATGCATTGCGCGAAGAACTGACTGCCGCCATGCGCCGACTGATTCTGTGGATACCCGACGACGATTGCTACGAATCGACGCTGGAACTCTGCTATCTGTTGGCTCCGCAATATTGTGGCACACGTCCTTCGCCGGTCGAACGCTTGCGCGCCGATCAGCACATTGTGTCGGCTGTACAAACGGGGCGCGCCCGAACACCCGAAGCGACGGCTGCCTTGTTGACCGCAGCGGGCGATTTTGCCCGAAAACGGCGCGGGCTGCATATTGGCGCCGATTCGATCTGTCAAAAACACCTTTTGGCCGATTGGTTGATCAAAAGTTGCTTGTTGGTGTTGTTTTTCCCCTATTTTTGTGTAGCAGCGGCAGCCACCGCACCTGTGTGGATGGCGAGTGCGCTGGTACTGACGCAGGTGAAAGATGCTGCTTTCCGCAATTCGTGCCGATGCGTTGTTACGTTGCTGTTTTTGCCACTGTCGTTGTTGGCATGTGCGGTGACGGCGTTTTGTCTGTTGCCGTGTGCATGGGCGCTTGTGGCGTGTGCGGTGTTGTTGCCGGTGCATGTCGTTTTTCACGAATATTTGCGTTGCGCCCGCTTGTGGTTGTCGCACGCTCGTCTGTTGTTTAACCGTTCGTTGCGGCAGCAGTTGCAGCGATTGCAGGCACACACATTGTGAATAAATTAAACACACAAAGCATATTATGGTCAAGGTTTATCTTATTTTGGCGGTCTATTTGTTGTTCCCGATTCTGATTGTGTCGGCGTTTCATAAGTGGCACTTTTTGCAGAAAATTGGCACCGTAATTTTGGCTTATGCCGTTGGTGTGGTGATGGCGTTGACGGGTGTCGTGGCGTTTGAACCCGACACGGCCGAAGCCGTTGCTTTTACGCAGATACAGAATTGGCTGATGAATTTGTCGGTGCCGATAGCTATCCCGCTGATGCTGTTCGGGTGCGATTTCAAATTGTGGACAAAGTCGCTCCCGAAAACGCTGTTTGCGCTGTTGGGAGGCACAGTGGCGGTGTTGGTGGCTGTAGTGTCCGGCTTTTTTGTGTTTCGACCTGCCGGTATCGACGACTTGGCGAACGTGTCGGCCATGATGACGGGCATTTATACCGGCGGGACGATGAATTTTTCGGCACTTGGCACGGCGCTGCATGTTGATAAAACGACGATGACGCTGGTGCTGACCTTTGAAATGTTGGTTACGTTCCCACTGATATTGTTCATCACGGCCGGAGGCTACAAATTGTTCCGCAAAATATTGCCTTATCCCGACGAAGCGGTATCGGTTGCGGTTGATGCCGCCCACACGGAGGCCGCCGGAGTCGAGGACTACCGACGGATGCTCGACCGCCATGTTTTCCCCAAGACGCTGCTCGGACTCTTGTTGTCTGTCGCATTCTTGGTCGTGGGCGCGGGATTGTCGTTGCTGATTACCGGCACACTGAACGAACTCGTTGTCATTCTGACGATTACGACGCTGGCTATCGGAGCATCGTTCTTCAAAAAAGTGCGCTGTCTGCCCAAAACGTTTGAGTTAGGCATGATTTTTATTTTGGTGTTCAGCATTGTGGTGGCATCGCAGTTCGATGTTTATCATCTTGATATGTCGGCACTGACGTTGTTCTATTTCGTGCTGTACATCATGTTTGTGTCGGTGGTGGTGCATTTGCTGTTTTGTAGAGTGGGCAAGGTTGGCGGCGATTTGTTTACCGTAGCTCATGTGGCGTTGTTGTGCTCGCCGCCGTTTGTCCCGCCGATTGTCGGTGCCATGGGCAACAAAAAAGTACTCATCAGCGGCATTGTCATTGGCTTGGTGGGCTATGCCGTCGGCACCTATTTGGGCGTGGCGGTAGCCTATTTGTTGCAATTATTTTAATGGTTGCCTGCTATGAAAAGAATACTTCTCGCTCTCTGCTTTGTGTCGATGGCGTTGGTGGTTGTGGCGCAAGATTCGTTGGCGGTCGTAACCTCCGGACAACAGCCTGATACGGTGGCTGCTCCCAAGAAAAAAATCAAAACCGGCTGGAATTTTGGCGCATTGCCAAGCGTTGCCTACGATGCCGACCTTGGTTTTCAGGGCGGCGCGTTGGCCAATGTTTATTATTATGGTGATGGTTCGCAATATCCGGAATATATTCATTCATTTTATGTCGAGGCGGCGTACACGACCAAACATTATGGCATATTTCGTTTCTTCTACGACTCCAAGTATCTGATTCCCAATCATCGCCTGACGGTGGATATGTGCTATCTGCCCGATGCCATGTGCGATTTTTATGGTTTCAATGGTTACCAATCGGTGTACAATAATGCGTGGCATCGATGGAAAAAAGACCCGTCGAAAATGGACACGGCCAATTATCAGTCGCGAGCGTTTTATAAGTACAAACGCGATTTGATTCGCTTTGCGGCCGACATCGAAGGCACTATTTATCAAGACTTTAAGTGGAATGCCGGTATCGGTGTGTTGGGCTACTTGATTGACGAGTGCGACATCGCCATGCTGAATGGCAAAAAGACACCCGACGATCCCAAATATCTGAATCCCGATGTGCAGGGCTTGTACGAAAAATATGTCAATTGGGGACTTATCAAACCGAACGAAGCGCACGGCGGTTGGCATCCGTATGTGCGTGCCGGCGTTACTTACGACACGCGCGATGCACGCTCCAACCCGACGAAAGGCATTTATGCCGATGCGTTTTTTACCTATTCCGCTGCGTTCGATACTAAAAATTACGGCAATCAAACGGAATACAACAACCTGAAGTTCAACTTCGACTTTCGACACTATGTGCCGCTCTACAAAGACCGGATAACGCTGGCTTACCGCATCGGCACACAGAATGTGATTGCCGGCAAATCGCCGTTTTACATGAATACCTATCAAAACGTGCTGTTCATTCAGCGCGTGCTGTACGAAGCACTGGGGGGCGGCAACTCGTTGCGCGGCGTGTTGCGCAACCGCGTGCTGGCCAACGGCTACGCATTTGCCACCATCGAATTGCGCACGCGGGTTGTGAACTTCGACATCCGCCGACAGCATTTTTTCATCGGCCTCAATCCTTTTTTCGACATCGGTATGGTTACCCAACCTTACGAGTTGGACGAAGCGGATGTGCGCACACGCCTTGCGGCCGACGGTCTCAATCCCGACGACTATTTCAACTTTGACCGCAAGGCCGTGTATCGACCGCACATGGCAGCCGGCATCGGGTTGAAAATCGGCATGAACGAGAATTTCATCTTGTCGGTCGATTGGGCAGCCCCATTTTCGAAACAAGACAACGGCACTTTGTCCAATTTTTATGTAAAAATGGGCTATTTGTTCTAAAAAAACACGTTTTTTGTCAATCTCGACGAAAAAAGTGTACACTTTGCCATTTTTTTTTGTATCTTTGCAGTTTGAAAAATATGTTGAAGCGATTGGGGTACATAGTGGCAGTTGCCGGCTTGTTGGTTTCGTGCAACGGCATGCAGCAGTTATTGAAAGAGAAAAATCCGGAGGTGAAATACGAAGCCGCCAAAAATCTTTTTCAAGAAAAAAAATATGCCAAATGTTCGCAGTTGCTCGAAGATGTCGCCACCTATTACAAAGGTACCGGTCGCGCCGAAGAGGTGCTGTATCTGTTGGCCGAGTCGTATCGCGGACAGGAGGATTATGTTACTGCCGCCGAATATTACAACACGTATGTCAAAAACTATCCGCGTGGCACCTATGCACAAGAGTGCAATTTTATGATAGGTTTCTGTTATTACAAAGATTCGGCCGACCCGCGCCTCGACCAAACAAGCACCCACAATGCGTTGGAAGCATTCACGGCCTATTTGGAACAATATCCGTTGAGCGACCGCTCGTCCGAAACCTATCAGTACATATTCGAATTGGAGGATAAATTGGCCTACAAAGGCTACCTGAATGCAAAATTGTATTACAATCTCGGCATGTATTTGGGAAATAATTTCCGTTCGGCGATTATCTGCGCCAACAATACGTTGAAGGATTATCCCGAAACGAAACACCGCGAAGCACTCTTGTTCCTGGTGTTGCAGGCAAAATACAAGGAGGCTGTGCTGAGCGTGCATGAGAAAAAATCGGAGCGTTTCAGCGAAGTGATTGACGAGTACTACAACTACTCGAGCGAATATCCCAACGGCAAATATATTCGCGATGCAAACCGTATGCTGAAAGAGGCTAAAGCACATGTAAAACAATGAAATAAATTAACAATCAATAACAGACAAAAAAGATTATGGATTACAAAAAAATGAAAGCGCCAACCAATACCGTAACGCGCGACATGAATCAACTCTCCGACTCGGTCGGGAATGTCTATGAAATGGTACGCATTATTGCTAAACGCTCGAACCAAATCGCTACCGAAATGAAACGCGACTTGGACAAAAAATTGCAGGATTTCTCGTCGTCGTCGGATACGATGGAAGAAGTGTTCGAAAATCACGAGCAGATAGAAATATCGCGTTTCTACGAAAAGATGCCGAAACCAACGTTGGAAGCCATTCAGGAGTTCGAAGAGGGCAAGATTTACTATCGCAATCCGGCCAATATGGAGGTCGATGAGTAAACTCTCGGGCGCCGACAAAACGGAGGAGGGCAGTTTTGCCTTCCTTTTTTTGTAACTTTCGAGAAAAAATTGTACCTTTGCTTGTTTTTTAACAACGAATGTCCGGCTATGAAACCAATGATTCTGAAACACGCCATGTATTTTGGCCTCTTGTTCGGGCTGATGTTTAGTCTGAACTTCTACTTTTCGACCATCGAAGCCGTGATTCCCAACGTTTTGTCGTGGGTGTTGGTGCTGCTGATGCCGTATGTGGCATATCGTTTGGCGGTCGATTGTCGCGAACGCGTGTGTGATGGCGTCATCTCCTACGGAACAGCCTTGTGGTATGGCATTCAACTGTTTTTCTATGCCGCATTGGTTGCCGCAGTGTTCAAACTCATCTATTTCAACTACATCAGTCCCGATTTTCTGTCGCTTCAGATCGACCAATCGCTGAAACTGATGGAGCAGATGCAGTTGCCCCTTGGCGCTGCGGAGGTGGCCGAAGTCAAAAAAGTGCTGACACCCATCAATATGTCGCTCAATTACATTTGGTTAGATGTGCTGGCCGGCCTGATGGTGTCGCTGTTTACGGCGGCTTTGGTCAAACGCGACGCCCCGATGTCGAACTAAAATAATCGTTTTTGTTTATGGATATATCAGTAGTAGTTCCGCTGTACAACGAGGCCGATTCGCTGCCTTCGCTCTACGAATGGATTGTGCGCGTGATGCGTGAACATGGCTTTTCGTACGAAATTATTTTTGTGAACGATGGCAGCACCGACAATTCGTGGCAAATTATCAACGACCTGCATCAAAACGATGCCGCCGTGCACGGCATTCGCTTTCGGCGCAATTACGGCAAGTCGCCGGCGTTGTATTGCGGGTTTGCCAAAACACAAGGCGATGTCGTCATAACGATGGATGCCGATTTGCAAGACTCGCCGGACGAAATTCCGGAACTATATCGCATGATAAAGGACGAAGGCTACGATTTGGTGTCGGGCTGGAAGAAAAAACGCTACGACAACGCGTTGACCAAAAATCTGCCCTCGAAAATTTACAATGCCACAGCGCGGCGCGTTACCGGCCTGAAATTGCACGACATGAACTGCGGCTTGAAAGCCTATCGCAGCGAAGTGGTCAAAAATATCGAAGTGTACGGTGAAATGCACCGTTACATTCCCTATCTGGCCAAAAATGCCGGTTTTACCAACATTGGCGAGAAGGTGGTCGAACATCGTAAACGCCAATTTGGTACATCGAAATTCGGGTTGGAGCGTTTTGTGCATGGTTATCTCGACTTGTTTTCGCTCTATTTTCTCAGCCGTTTCGGCAAGCGCCCGATGCACTTCTTCGGCTTGCTGGGCACATTGATGTTTTTGGTCGGATTTGTGGCGGTTTGCGTGGTTGGCGGTGTTAAATTGGCGGCTTTATCCCAAGGTGTGCCGGCGCCGTTGGTAACCGACTCGCCCTATTTCTATCTGTCGCTTACGGCCATGATTTTGGGCACGCAGATGTTCTTGTCGGGATTTGTGGGCGAATTGATTTCGCGCTCGTCGGCCGAACGCAATCATTATCAGGTGGCAGCCGAAATTTGACTAAAATGTCGATGCTGAAAGACTTGGTGTTGGTTGGATTGGGCGTGGCGTTGATATTTGTCGGACTGCGTTTGGCGGTTAATTAAAAAAAACGAAAAAACTATGGAACTATTTTTGGACTTGCTGAAATATACCGTTCCGGCGTTGGTGGTAGCGCTGACGACGTGGTTGGTGTTGCACAAACTATTGACCGCCGAAACCGAACGGCGCGCTTTTGAACTCCGCAAAATGAATCAAAACCAACTGACGCCGGCGCGTCTGCGCGCTTACGAGCGACTGACATTGTTGCTCGAACGCACACAGCCCGAAGCCATGATTTTGCGCCTCGACCTGCAGGGTATGACCAACTTGGAGTTGCAAACGCGCTTGCTGCAAACTGTGCGCGACGAGTTTGATCACAACGTGTCGCAACAAATCTATGTGTCGCAACAGGCATGGGTGCTGGTGCGCAATGCACGCGAAAATTTAGTGCGTATCATCAATGCGGCGGCAGGACAAGTGCAACCATCGGCACCGGCGCTGCAGTTGGCGCAGTGCTTGATAGAGATGTATGCCGCACTAAAAACAACGCCGACCGACGTGGCGTTGGATTTTTTGAAAAACGAAGTGAAAACATTGTGAATATGTTCAAACAAATAGCCGAACAACGCTATTCGCTGCGCCATTTTGATGCGAATAGGCCTGTCGAACGCGAAAAAATAGATTATGTGCTTCAATGTGCTTGTATGGCTCCATCGGCAGTGAACTTGCAGCCCTATCATTTTTTTGTCGTAACGAACACACAGACACTGACTGCGTTGAATGGTTGCTATCAGCGCGAGTGGTTTGCTGATGCGCCTGTGTGCGTGGTGGCGTGTGCCGACCATACACGGTCGTGGCATCGCCCCAACGATGGCAAGGACCACGCCGACATTGATGTGGCCATTGCTGTGGATCATCTCACATTGGCCGCGGCCGAAGTCGGTTTGGGTACGTGCTGGGTGTGCAATTTCGATGCAAAACGTTGTGCTGCCATCTTGCACTTGCCGGCCGATGTCGAACCGGTTGTCTTGGTTCCGATGGGTTATGCAGCGGCAGGAAATGTGGTGCCGACAAAGAAACGGAAGTTGCCGGAAGAGTTATTTACATTTGTGTAGTCGCGAAGTGAAAAATTGCTGTAAAATAGCGTGTGTATGCGCCATGGCAACGTTGCTCGTGGCGTGCAACGGCAACGATACCGTTTGTCGCAAAGAGAAGACGGTGGCGATGGGTGTGGCACTGTATAAAACCACATACAATGCCGCGACAGAGAAGTTTACCACGACGCCGACTTCCGAAAAACTGACGGTTTTTGGTGTCGATAATGACTCGGTGTTGTATGACGGGACGGCGGTCAGTGCGTTGGCTTTGCCGTTGCGTGTGCATGCCGATTCTACGGCGTTTGTGCTGCAACGCGATACGTTGGGTGCCGACACACTGATTATCCGCCATGCCAACGACACCAATTTTATTTCGTTGGAATGCGGCTGCTTTGTCTATCACACTATAACGTCTGTGGCGGCTACGGCGCACCAGATCGATTCCGTTGTCGTCGAAAAAGAAACGGTGCAGAATGTCGCCGAAAATCATTTGCGTCTTTATTATCGTTGATGTGGCATGAATCGTTTGCGTAATGTGTTAATGGTGGTTTGTCTGTTGTCGGCTGTAACGGGGCTGATGGCACAAATGCGCGCGCCGACATCGCCGTCGGATTCGGTGCTTTTCCGTGGTTTTTCGGCGCATCTCGACATTGCATCGCCGTTGATGGGCATTGCGGTGGACAAAGGCGTGATTACGGGCGAAATACAATTCGACGTCAATCTGCGTAATAAATTTTTCCCGATAGTCGAGGTAGGCTATGCTGCCATTGAGCATGTGGCCGACAATGGCGCAACATATCGTGCCGGCGCCCCGTTCTGGAGGCTGGGATTGAACTATAATGTATTGAAAACCAAGCGTGAAGATGGTTCCGAGAAGTTGAATCGGCACTATCCGTTTGTCGGCTTGCGCTATGGCATGAGTGTGGTCAATTACGAATTGTCGTCGGTGCCGCTTGCGCGCGACTATTGGGGCGAAACGGATGCGCTGGCGTGGCACGGGCGCCATGCTTATGCCGGTTGGCTGGAGTTGTTGGCCGGCGTGCGTGTCGATTTGGTCAATGGTTTCACCATGGGATGGTCGGTGCGGATAAATCTGTTGCTGCACTCGTCGCTAGACAACAAAGAGTTACTTTGGTATGTGCCGGGTTACGGCCGGTCGTCGGGCACACAATTCACGTTCAATTACACCATTGGTTTCAACTATCGCACCAAATACGAACGTGCGCGTATGGAACGTGCGCAGTAATGTGCTTTCGTTCAGTGGTTTAATCGCGCAGATAATCCTTTAGGCGTGGCAATAGTTGTGTAGCATCGTTTACTCCCAAATCGTACATGGTTTGTAGTGTGTCGGGATTTTTCTCGATGCGTCCGATGTGTATGTGTTTTGTCGGGCGAATGACGGCAATTTTCCCTTGTTGTTCCAACCGTTCGAGGTGTTCTATTTGCGCATTATACATAGTGTGTCGCCGGCAAATAGCCTCGACCAGTTTGGGATATTTTCGGTAGAAAATTTTTGCCAACAGCGGATTCATGGCTTTTTTGCGATAGTTGGCCGGTCGTGTCAGCACCACAATTACTTTGTCGTAGCCATCGTTCAGACAGCGTGCGAGCGGAATGCTGTCCGTTATGCCGCCATCGAGGTAGAATTGCTTGTCGAGTTCCACCATTTTCGATACGAACGGCATGGCCGAAGTGGCTCGCAAAATTTCCATTTGTTGTAGCACGTCGTCGATTTTTTTGTATTCCGTTTGTCCGGAGTGTACGTTTGTAACGGTGGCGTATAGTTTGGTATGCGACAATGCAAATGCCTCTTGGTCGAACACATCGAGTTTGAAAGGGATTTCGTAGTAAGCAAATTCTTTGTTGACGATATTGCCGGTAGTGAGTAGCGAGCGCAGTCCCATATATCGGGGGTCGGCGGCGTAGCGTTGATTGTAGCGCAGTGTCCGTCCGCGCTGTTTCGATATGTAGTTTACGCCAAAGAGTACACCGGCCGACGTGGCGTAAACGGCATCGGCGTCGATGTCGTTGTCCAGAAAAACGTCTAATGCGCCGGCGGTGTACAATCCACGCATGGCTCCGCCCTCCAAAACTAATGCGGTTTTCATTTTCTGAATCGGGTTACTTTTCGCTCCAAAAGTACATAAAAAATATGAGATACGGAAAAAGTTCAGAAAAAAATGTTGAGATTAATGGTATTTTGCGTAAAATCTCAAATCCGCAACTACGCGCCTAATATGATACAGAAGCGAAAAGAATCTGCATCGTTAGTAAAAGGGGGACACAGTGCATCGAATGTCACCATAAAGACATATAAATGCCCCTTACCCCACTATGCGACTTAAGGCAATACGCAAAATCACGACCATAAGATGTCGGTGTCATCCAAAGTCATTCTGGAATACATCAGCATAAGCGTTGTTACATGAATAGATGTTCAGCTGATAGTGCCTTACCGTCCTTATCCACTTTGCGGGCACGCTGATGAACTTGAAGACGAAGGCTTTGATGCGGCTGGTTTTCTTTAGTCCGAAGGCTTTTGCGTCTATCCTGCCCATGAGGAACTTGTAGAAGTTTCGTATGAGTGCTGTCAGCAGCAGGAACACACTTTCAATCTCACAAATATTGGAGTCAATTTTGTGATTTTTAGTCTCAATTGAACTAAAAAGCAAAGAAAATTGCCGCATTTTGTCATATTTTTGTTTATTCTTGCACGTTTTACATGAAAAATTAGTATTTTTGCTGCATTAAAATTTCGTATAATGGCAAATCAAGACCTCAATCGGTTGAAAGTGGTGCTTGTGGAGCAGCACAAGACTGCAAAATGGTTGGCTGAACAGATGGAAAAAGATCCAGCAACCATCAGTAAGTGGTGTACTAATAAAGCACAGCCATCGTTAGAGACAATCAAAAAGATTGCTGAAATTCTACAGGTCAAAATGAGCGACCTTGTAAGCAATGAACAACCTTAAAGCAGAGATCAAATGGCAGACAACAAGATAAATATTCGCAAACTGGAAGCAGACCTTTGGGAGTCGGCAGACTTGCTTCGTGCAGGTAGTAAATTGACATCAAGCCAATACTGTATGCCAGTGTTGGCGTTGCTGTTTTTAAGATATGCATACAGCCGCTTCAAGATGGTGGAAGCAGAACTACTAAAGAATCGTCCAAGCCGTGGCGGTCGTGTTATGCCTGTAGAGCCAAATGACTTTGCAGCAAAGAGTGCACTCTACCTGCCTCGTGAGGCACAGTTTGACTATCTGGTGAATCTCTCGGATGACCAGCCTTTAGGCGAAGCTGTTAATCATGCCATGACTTTGGTTGAGGAACAGAGCGAGCAGTTGACAGGTATTTTACCTAAGTCATACACCATGTTTAGCGATGAACTGTTGCGTGAACTCCTTCGCATATTCAATAACAAGACGCTTGATGAGATTGGTGGTGATGTGATTGGTCGCATCTATGAGTACTTCCTCTCCAAGTTTGCCAAGGCAGTAGCCTCTGACGATGGCGTGTTCTTCACACCGAAGTCACTTGTAAAAATGCTTGTCAACGTACTGGAGCCCAAGCAGGGTGTCATGCTCGACCCAGCTTGTGGTTCAGGTGGTATGTTCGTGCAGACTGGCGATTTCGTGAATGCTGGAGGCATGAACGCCAATACGCAGATGACCTTTTACGGTCAGGAAAAGGTGGAATACAATGCTCAGCTCTGTTTGATGAATATGGCTGTCCATGGCTTGAATGGTCGCATCGTCTCTGGTGACGAAGCCAATTCATTCTACCATGATGCTCACAATCTGGCTGGCAAGTGTGACTATGTAATGGCTAATCCTCCTTTCAATGTAGATAAGGTTAAATCGGAATCAGCATCTGCTGCTGGTCGTTTGCCATTCGGCTTGCCAGGTGTTAATGCTAAGACAAAAGAGATTGGTAATGCCAACTATCTCTGGATTTCATATTTCTATGCCTACCTCAACGACCATGGTCGTGCAGGATTTGTCATGGCATCATCGGCAACGGATAGTGCCAATAAGGATCGTGACATCCGTGAGAAACTTGTCCTGACGGGCGATGTGGATGTGATGGTCAGTGTGGGCAATAACTTCTTCTATACCCTTTCGCTGCCATGCTCGCTGTGGTTCTTCGATAAGGCGAAGCGTTTAGAGAACAAGAATCGTGTGCTCTTCATTGATGCTCGCAACTATTTTACAGTTGTTGACCGTACTCTCAATGAGTGGTCTGAATGGCAGTTGAAGAATCTACAAGCCATTGTTCACCTCTATCGTGGAGAACAAGACAAGTACAAAATCCTGATTCGAGAATATTGGAATGCCCTTAGCGAGCATGCCGAAAGACATGACAATGCTTTATGGCATGACCCTGATATGACTTTTGATAAAGCCCTTGGTGTGCTCAACTCCGAGGAGGCGATGTACAAAGAGTACATCAAAGACCAACAAGATACTCTCAAAAAAACGAAAGGGAAAAAGGATAAGGATGAATTGAAGGCTATCATTGCAGCCAATGAAGCAGAACTCGCCTATACCCTCGAAACCAAAGATATGGTCAATGAAGCCATCTGGCTGACTTCTAAATTCGGACTTGATGGCGAGTATCAGGATGTATTGGGGCTTTGCAAAATAGCAACAATAGATGAAATCAGCGAAAAGAACTACAGCCTCACTCCTGGTGCATACGTAGGCGTAGCAGAGGTAGAGGACGATGGTGTTGACTTCCACAAACGTATGAACGAAATCCATACAGAGCTCGCCTCACTCAACAAAGAAGCCAACTTGCTAATGAGCGAGATCATGAAGGAATGGGAAACTCTTAACACGAAGTAAATCATGGCAAAAGAGATAAAACCAATAGTGCCAACCGATATTTCAGCAATGGGTGCAGTAGTTGGAATTTTGATGTCTGATCTTCGCCAAATCATTGACGAAGCGCGAATCCATGTGGCATCTACAGCCAACTATGAACTTACCATGATGTACTGGCATATAGGTGAACGAATCAACCGTGACGTGCTTGGTTTCCTTGAATTTACTGGGCTAAAAGGCTTGTATAGCGAGAAGGACTTGTTGCAAAAGCTAAATGGGAAAATGAAAGAAAGGAGGATGAGGTATGAGTAAAATGGCA